>Ga0114971_10000692_pt1 | contig 22590 bp, 21 predicted proteins | sample M_140625_MF_Meta_FD_87320 | JGI IMG/M metagenome (GOLD analysis project Ga0114971, IMG submission 87320) | Freshwater microbial communities from Lake Montjoie, Canada to study carbon cycling - M_140625_MF_MetaG | ecosystem: Environmental > Aquatic > Freshwater > Lake | place: Lake Montjoie...
AAGCGTAGGTTCCAGCGCGAAGCAGATGCTTGGGCGTACACCAGGACACATTAGAGCGGTTCGCCCACTCAAAGATGGAGTTATCGCGGATTTTGAGCAAACTGAGGCTATGCTCCGATATTTTATTGATCGATCAACGCGCCGTCAGTGGTGGACAGCCCCGCAAGTAGTCGTCGGAATTCCTAGCGGTGTTACTGAAGTCGAACGCAGAGCTGTTTTAGATGCGACCCGCAAGGCCGGTGCAAGGGATGCATTTGTTGTTGAAGAACCAATGGCTGCAGCGATAGGAGCCGGTCTTCGTGTGGAAGACCCGTTTGGGTGTATGGTTGTGGATATCGGTGGTGGCACGACAGAAGTCGCAGTGATAAGCCTTGCCGGAATCGTGACTAGTCAAAGCGTACGTGTTGCAGGCGAGAAAATCGATGAAGCAATCGTTAGTTTTGTTCGTCGATATCACGGAATGCTTATTGGAGACCGGTCTGCAGAAGAGATCAAATTGACCATAGGGTCGGCTTATCCTTTGCAGGAAGAAGTTTCGATGCAGATCCGCGGGCGGGATCTTATCAGTGGGCTTCCTAGACAGACGACGCTCTCAAGCGTTGAGGTTCGTGAGGCAATATCAGAACCGATTGCTCAGATTGTTGAGGCTGTCAAGCAAGCGCTTGAACGGACTCCCCCAGAGCTCGCCGCAGACATTATGGATTCAGGTATATGTCTGGCAGGTGGAGGCGCTCTACTTCGAGGACTCGATGAACTGATTCACCGAGCTACCGAAATGCCTGTTTTTATTGCCGAAGATCCTCTCACGTGTGTTGCGATGGGTTGTGGAATGATTTTGGATGAAGTTGAACGGGTCCCTGCACTTCGCCACGCACTGATTCACGCAAACAGTTAGGGGAGTCTGTGATACGGCCAGCCAAATCAGGACCTGCACCAATCGCACCAAAGCGCATGCCTGCCTTGGTGTTAGTTGTCTTTGTATTTGGTCTGATATTCCTGATGGCAACCATACAAGCCCGCCGATCTGGAAAGTCCAATGCCATTTTGGATGCTGTTGCAGGTTTAGCAAGTGTTGTTTCTACAGGGGGGCGAGACCTAATTGATTGGAGTGATCGTATGAAACGTTCGCTGACATCCGGATCGGAGCTTCTTGTCGAACGTGATCGGTTACAAACGGAAAACGGACTGCTGAAACTCCAGATTGAACGTCTAAGCCAAGTAGAGACTGATTACATCAACTACCGTAACATTCTCGGATTACCTAATCTGAGGAAGGATAAGGAAATCGTCGCTGATGTTAAATTTTGGTATCCATCACTGGAAAGTGCGTCGATTTCGATAGAAAACAGTAACCAGAAAATAGCTCGAAATAGCACTATACGCACTACACAGGGGCTGATTGGGAAGGTCGTGATTACCGGTCCGTTTTTTGCAAAGGTGCGTCTGATTCAGGATCGTGATTCTCACGTTGGCGTCAAAATTCTGCGGAACGGAACATATGTTGGTAGCGGCATTCTTGATGGCAGAGGGGCTAACAAAGAACCCCTGTTGCATTATGTTCGTCCAGAGTTGATGCTTGCACCTGGCGATCAAGTTGTTACAAGTGGCGAGGGTGGCGTATTCCGAAGTGACATACCCGTTGGGACGATTCGTTCAACATCACTTGCTTCAAGTGGAACCGAACGGGTCGCGATCGTCGCACCTTATGCGGACAATCCAATAACCATTCGGACTGTACTTGTACTGCCTCCGTTAATTGAATCTGACAGTTCCGAGGACAACCGATGAGATGGCGGGATGCCCTTGCCTTCGCTGTGATTATTCTTTCAGCGGGACTTCAATCGGCAATCTCTGGTACCGCAACGAGTGCGGCTCTTATAAATTTACCGATGGTCGCTTTGGCATTATTATCCACTTACCAACGGATTAATGTGCTTGTACTCATGTCGGCTCTTATCGTATCCCGTATTTCAATTGGGACAGAGAGTATTCCGATCACGTTGTTTCGTAGTATCATCGCGACATACTTGTCCGTAAAAGCAGGAATGACACTGATAAATCGCGGATGGCTTCTTGCTGTGATGACGGTTACATCGTGTTACTTGGTGGATATTCTCGCGGCAATCATTGCACATCCAAAGTTTGTGTCAACGATTACGATGACGGATATCGTGGTTGCAGTGGTGTTTAATGCAGGTATTACCCTGCTATGTGCTATCCCATTGGAGCTCTACTATCGTAAACAGCACATTCACGGGTTTTAGGCTTTTGGAGAATTAATGTCAAATCTTAGGTTCATCCCACTTGGCGGTGTTGGCGAAATCGGTAAGAACATGTATGTCTATGAGGTAGACAACGAGCTTCTTGTCGTCGATGCAGGACTCATGTTTCCGGATGAAAAGCAGTTTGGCGTTGACATTATTGTGCCAGACATACGCTATCTGGTAGAAAACCGTGACAGGATTCAAGGAATCGTCATAACTCATGGTCATGAAGACCATATTGGTGCGCTTGGACACGTGATCGCACTTTTGGGAAATATCCCGATCTTTGCTCCGCCACTGGCGGCGGCTATGATTAAAGGCCGCTTGCAAGAGCGCCGGGTTCTCGATAGCACGACAATTACGGCATTTGGCTCAAATGATGTCGTCAAAATTGGTGGTTTTGAAATCCATCCAGTTCGTGTCGCCCACTCTATCCCTGATTCCTTTGCGTTAGTTATAAAGACGGCGGCTGGGACCATTGTCCACACGGGTGACTTTAAGCTGGACCAGACACCAGTAGATGGACAGACATTCGACCTTCCTAAGCTATGCCATCTTTGTGAAGATGGCGTTCTCGCGATTGTCAGTGACACGACGAATGTTGAACGCCTAGGCTTTGTCCCAAGTGAGAGAATCGTTGCTGATTCATTCCAGAGAATTATTGCTGAAGCCACTGGACGCGTAATCATTGCATCTTTTGGTAGTCAGATCCATAGAATGCAAATGGCGATCGATGCATCCCGTCGCTACAGTCGAAAAGTTGCAGCAATGGGCCGTTCGATGGTCCAGAACATCGATATCTGTGTCGACCTTGGCTACATCAACTTACCGGATGACATTCGAGTTAGAGCCGAAGACATTGATACGATTACGGATAAAAACCTCACAATACTCACCACAGGATCTCAGGGAGAACCGCTCGCGGGTTTGTCAAAAATGGCAAATGGCGAACACCGTTTTGTCACAGTTCGTAAAGGTGACACAATCGTTCTGAGTGCAACCCCGATTCCTGGAAACGAAACCGCTGTCTGGACAATTGTTAATAAACTGGTCGCACTTGGTGCCAAGGTCATTTATGAAGGGATGATGCCAGTTCACGTTAGCGGACATGGCTATGCGGAAGAACTCCGTTTGGTTTTGAATCTGGTTAATCCACAATATGTTATTCCAGTTCACGGTGAAAAGCGGATGCTAGCCCTCTACGCACGCAATGCAATCGAGATGGGATGGTTACGTGATGATGTCTTCGAACTGTCAATTGGTGAAGTTCTCGAGCTCAATGAAACCCGTGGTCGCATCGTCGACCGAGTTGCCTGTGGGGCTGTGATGCTTGGGCAACGTGGAATGTACCCAGTCCACGAAGTTGTCATTAAGGACCGTCAGTTCCTCGCAGAGGGTGGCTTCGTAGTATTGTCGATGGTCGTCGAACGGGAAACAACAGAGTTGATCGGTGGTCCTGAAGTTATCTCTAGAGGTGTTGCGTTTATGGAAGACGAAACAGATCTGGTCCTTGACATTATTGACACCGTCGCGGCAATATTTAAGGAATCCGACCCAGATGACATTCGAATGGCCGAAAATGGCAGTGATTCTGGCCAAAGCAGCTTGCCAAATGCGATTCGTATTCAAGTTCGCAAACTGATCGAAAAGCGTACGGGTGTACGCACAAATGTTCTGTCTACGATTATCTATGTATAGAAATGATGTCCTGCCTTGGCTGATAAATCCGGGGCAGGACATACAGTGCAAACTCGAAATACTCATCGATGATGTGTTGCTACCAGAGAGCATCGTAGAAACGAGTGATTTCCTGCCTAAGGGGCATTTAGACGCGTTGGTTAATTGCGGACTCGTTACTATTGTAACTGCGTCTGATGTCTTGTGGAACGTTCCTGTCAGGTTTGCAATAACAGAGCAGATTGCTTTCGGATGCCTCGATACATGGTTTGTGATAACGCAGCACTGGGGCGGATCGGGAATTGTGAACCGTTGTTGCAAAGACGGCGTTGGTCTTTTTTGGGATAGAAACAGCCTTGTGGGTGTCGGATTTGGCCACTTGCGACGGGGTATTCCCTCCCTCAAAGCTCAGTTCGCTGGTGCTGAGTTATCGGTGCATGGCCTTGCCCCATGGGTTACTGGTTCGGGGTGGCTATCATGGGTTGTCTACGGTGCGACCCTGCCTGATGGGAAACATATTTATTTCCGGTTACCGCACACACCGGTTGAGGGGTATTGCATTGGAAGCGCGCAGTCGTTAGCTGCCGTAAGAAGGACGGATACGCGTGAGGTCACCATAGACCTGAGTGTAGCAATGGACTATGTTCTTGATATCAGACCCGCGACGGACCTATCAACTCAAGATGAAATCACTCTTGTGACATCCATGGCACCCATTCTGGGACTGATTGCCAGGTGCCTCTTCGATTGGAACTACGAAGTAAAGCCAGACAATCGTGACACTTTTAAACGGTTGGCCGATGCTTTTCGAACGTTGCGCACTGACGTATACGCCTTACTAGCAGATATTGGAGCATCAACGGTAAGTGACCGTGTCCAAATGCGACAAAGCTTGCACGCTTTACTGGAAACAGTTGTCCATGTATGGTCATTGTCATCCGGAGGACAGTCAAACAGTGTTGGGATGTTGGTAATTCGGCGAAGGCAGGAGGCTGCATTTTTTAGAGTTTTCCAACAAACTAAAATGCTAAAAGATGCAGCCATCGCAAGTGCCCTCAGTCAGGTAACTAGCTAGTTGCGAGCTTTCGATTCGCTGACTCGCCAAACTGAACCAGAAAAATCATCGGTTACGTAGAGAGCGTCATCGTTTCCGAGGGTTACGCCTACGGGTCTCCCCCACACTCCCTTGTTGTCAACAACAAACCCAGTCATGAAGTCTTCGTACATACCCTTGGCTTTCCCACGACTAAGAGGTACACGGACAACTTTGTAACCAGTACGTATAGAGCGGTTCCATGAGCCATGCAGCGCAACAAAGAATGAATCACGATAGGGTTCTGGAAGTCCGTCATTCACGTAGCACAGGTCAAGTGCGGCAGAATGACTTTGGAACAGTACATCTGGGATAATTACCTTGTTAGCTAGTTCTGGTTTCTTCCCTGCGTGGCGTGGATCCTGATTAGCGCCGATGTAATAATAGGGCCAACCGTAGAATCCCCCTCGCTCCACGTGAGTCAAATAATCAGGTACCAGGTGGTCACCTAGACCATCCCGTTCATTCACGGCTGTCCAGACCTCATCTGTTTTCGGATGCATCGCCAGACCAACTGGATTCCGGATGCCCGATGCGTATACGCCTCTCTCTAAACCGGAAGCTGCATCGTACTCCAAAATGGCCGCACGTCTGGCTTCATTTTTGTTTACGTCAGGATCATCAACATTTGAGATGGAACCAACCGAGACATACAGAGTCTTATTATCTTTGCTCAGCGCCAGATCACGGGTCCAGTGTCCCCCGCCTCGGAGTTGTCCACCTCCAGGAATATTATCGATGAAGGTGGTTGGTGCATCCGTTGCCACGAGGTCTCCACTTACATATGGAATGCGGACGACAGAGTCAGTATTGGCAATAAGGAGAAACCTTGGTTTCTTACCGTTTGGGTAGAACTGAAGGCCAAACGGGCGCGTCAGACCAGAAACATAAGTAGAACGTACATCCAGAAGACCATCCTTGTTGCTATCCCTCAAAACGACTACTTTTCCAGTGTAGCTTTCAGTTACAAAGAGGTCACCATTGGGAGCCGTAACAATCACCCGTGGCTGAGCAATGTTACTTGCAAACTGAGTTACTTCAAAGCCTGTCGGAACGGTGGGGAGTGCTCCACTCGGTCTTGCAACCCAACCTGGTCCGTTATCGACGCTAGGTGTGTCGTTTGGTTTTGGCAAGTCAGTGGGAGTGATATGGCGCGTTACACCGGGTTTATCGGTGGACCAGTCCCCTAGTGCTGACGTTCCAGTCAAAGTATCCAACGACAATCTGGTAGCGCTAGCTGAATAAACCAAACCGCAGGCGACAACTGTAAAGATAGATTTTTTCATAGAACGTACTTTACCCAATTACCTAGATTACAAGAAATGGTACCATTCCTATTGGAAAACAATGACATTCACAGCAAAAGAAGATTACGGTTTGCGTGCGGTCCTTGACATTGCTGTTTACTCAAAAGGTGAGCCTGTTCAGGCGAATGAGATTGCATCTCGCCAGAACATCCCAGACCAGTTTTTAGAGCAGGTTATCGCGCAGTTACGTCGCGGTGAGGTCGTTCGTTCTATCAGGGGCAAGTGTGGTGGTTATCTTCTTACTCGTACACCTGAGCTCACATTTTTGGGACAGATTTTACGCTCGCTCAGTGGATCTTTGGTACCCGAGTCGCTGATGGACTCCCAGAGAGCCTCCACAGTGGAAGGCCATGCCGTTGTAGGGATATGGCGTGATATCGATTACCATCTCAGATCCCATCTGGATGATGTTTCAGTCGCAGACATCATCACTCGCATCGATGGTAACGACTCATCGTTCATGATGCACATATAACTAGTATTTAGGAGTCCTGGAATGCCAATCTACAACAATGTTTTAGAGTTAGTTGGAAACACGCCTGTAGTTCGTTTGAACAAGTTAGTCGAAGGCCTCGACGTAGAAGTATTGGTCAAACTTGAGTATTTGAATCCCGGGCTTTCCGTGAAGGACCGTATTGGTGTGAATATGATTGAGGAAGCCGAACGGAGCGGCCTCATCACACCGGGTAAGACGACTATTATCGAACCGACGAGTGGAAACACGGGTATTGCACTCGCATTTGTCTGTGCGGCCAAAGGGTATAAGTTAGTCCTTTGTATGCCTGACACGATGAGCACTGAACGCAGAATGCTCCTCCGTGGATATGGTGCATCTATTGAGCTTACTGAAGGTGCAAAGGGGATGCGCGGGGCCGTCAATAAGGCAATGGAGCTCCATGAAGCCGATCAAGAGAATACGTACATCCCACAGCAATTTGAAAATGTCAACAACCCAGCAATCCACGTTAAGACAACTGCTCGTGAGATTATGCGCGACTTGGATGGCAAGTTGGACTTCTTTGTATCTGGCGTTGGCACAGGCGGAACGATTACTGGGGTTGCGTCTGTTCTAAAGGCAGAAATCCCTAACATCAAAATCATTGCAGTTGAGCCGAGCAACTCCCCTGTTATTGCTCAAACGCTGGCTCATATCCCTCTTGCACCAGCTCCCCACAAAATTCAGGGTATCGGTGCGGGTTTTATTCCTGGAGTCCTCAACACAGATCTGATTGATGAAGTCATGGGTGTGAGCAACGAGTCGGCAGTAGAGACGGCTCGTGATGCGATGCAGCGTGAAGGTCTTGCCGTTGGAATAAGTTCAGGTGCATCCATCCGAGCTGCAATCGAGCTTGCTCAACGCCCTGAGAACAAGGGGAAGAGGATTCTCGCAATTGTGCCTTCCAATGCAGAGCGTTATCTGTCCACAATTTTATTCGACCATTTGCGCTAGTTTTTGTAGTATTTGATATGTAGCGTACGATTAGTAATTGTGTTGCATTTGGTTAGCGCGAGAGACGTCAATATGCTACAATCGCCGGGTTGTTAAAAGTGGCATTCAACGTAATGCTGCTCCCTGCTCATCGGAATCCAGTGAGCCGCGACAGACCATAGGGAGGGTGTATGAACGTATCATACGAAGCAATGTTCTTGATTGACTCCGGACTTGTTGACGAACAGATCAAAGCTGTTGTCGAGAAGTTCACAGGAATCGTCACAAAGAACGGTGGAGAGATTGTTGATGTTGATGTTTGGGAGCCTCGTAAGCTCGCATATGTAGTTAAGGGTCGTGAAACAGGTCGTTTCATTCTTGTTAACTTTATTTCAACTGCTGCTGTTAAAAACGAGTTGGATCGTATTTTCGGAATCGCTGATGAGATTCTTAGAAGTATGATTATCCGCCAAGATCCGCGGGCCGATGTTCGCCCATCGCGTGCACGTGCAGCTGATGCTGAGCGTCGTGAGCGTGATGCAGCGGCGCGTGCAGCGAATATGGCTGAAGTAGTTGTTGTAGAGCCAATAGTAGTTGTCGAGCCAGTAGTTGCTGAAGCACCTGTTGTTGTGGAAGCACCTATTGAGACCGCATCTGCAGAGGCATCCAGCGAAGAAGCATAGTGTCTTCCATCGTGCTGTTCAGTAGCCAACACTGCATCTTTGATGCATCAATCAACTTGGGAGACAAAGAAATTTGAACCGTGTAATATTGATTGGCCGCTTGACCGCCGATCCAGAAGTTCGCTACACACCTAACGGTGTGCCTGTTGCAAGTTTGCGTATTGCGGTGGACCGGCCCCAGTCCAGTGAGTCACGTGCTCAGGGACAGGAAAAGCAAACAGACTTTATCGATTTGACGGCCTGGAGGCAGTCGGCTGAATTTGCTGGGAAGTATCTTGGCAAAGGACGCTTGATTGCTGTCGAAGGAAAGCTGCAAATTGAAGAGTATCAGGCTCAAGACGGAACTCGTCGAAAAGCCGCGAAAGTTGTTTGTGAAAATATCCGACCATTGGATAAGGCTCGTGAAAGTGGTGATTCGGGGGATGGTGGCTTTTCACAAGAACGTCAACCAACCAGCGGATACTCACAGCGCCCACCGGTAAACATGCCAACTTCATCAGGTTTTGATGAAGACGATATTAGTGATCCGTTTGCAGAGTAAACGGATTGTGAGGTACCTATGTCAGCAATGAGACCAGCAAAAAATCGAAAGTTTAAGAAACCAAAGCGCAAGGTTTGTTTCTTTACTGTCAACAAAATTGAATTTATTGACTACAAGAACATCCAACTGTTGCGCCGGTTTATTACCGACCGCGGCAAGATTCTTCCACGCCGTACAACCGGAACCAGTGCCAAATACCAGAGAATGCTTTCGCAGGCCATCAAGCGTGCACGCGAAATCGCACTTCTCCCGTTTGTCGCTGACAACCATTAGCTAAGAACCCGGTTAAAAGATTGGGAGGCTACATTGTAATATGTTGCCTCCCTTTTTGTTTATTGTTAGAACCTAACTAATAAACGTAAAAAGATATGCCTCTGACTGGATCAAATCTCGATCCCGCCAGAGGCATTCGTATTACTTACGTGTGGACTTTATGAGCTCCAGTAAGTCAGCTGGTACCGTTTTCAGCACAGATGTAGCCTGCACGATATCTACACCCACAACATTCGTCCCAACCAGGGCTGCCATCTTGCCGAACTCACGATTGTTGACCAGATCAGCAGCCTTCATACCAACTCGCATCCCGAGAACGCGGTCGAATAAGGTTGGTGCACCGCCACGATGTACATGCCCTACTACCGCATGTCGGCTTTCCCAACCCGTTCGCTTCTCAATTTCACTTGCCAGATATTCTCCAACATTGCGGTTGGATAGGTTTACGTGACCAAATGAATCTACAACGGTTTCAGAATCGTCTGTTGGAATGTTAGTTCCTTCGGATGCAACAATAAGCGCGTACTTCTTACCGCGAGCGCGGACACTTGTTAGGTGAGCGCACATCGCTTCGACATCAAGTGGTTCTTCTGGCAAAGTAACCCAATCAGCTCCACCCGCCATTCCGACATACCAGGCAACCCATCCTGCATGGCGCCCCATGACCTCCAGGACGATGACACGCCTGTGTGAGCGTGCTGTATCGCGTAGTCGATCAATGGCATCAAGGCCAACACCGGCGGCCGTATCAAAGCCAAAGGTAAAGTCTGTACAGCTAAGGTCATTGTCCATTGTTTTTGGAACGCCGACGGTTGGAACGCCATGTTGAGAGTACAACTTTGCGGCAACGCCAAGGGTGTCTTCTCCGCCACATGCAACAATAGCATCAAACTTTGCTGACTTAATGTTGGCCAAAACGGCATTCAAGTCATCTGGGTTCTTGAAGGGATTTGTTCTGGATGACCCGAGCATGGTGCCGCCCTGATAGATAATCTCTTCAACATCTTTCAGTCCCAGGGGCTCGTAGTTGGCTTTTACCAAGCCTCTCCATCCCTCCTGAATCCCAACGCACTCGAATCCTAATTCAATCCCACGATACACAACACCACGGATTGCCGGATTCAGTCCTGGACAATCTCCACCGCCTGTCAAGATACCAACTTTCATTCTAATCCTCCACTAAATGTCATTTGCGTGCGGAACTAGCAATCCATATTTACCATCAGCACGACGATACAGGAGTTTGACGTCTCCTGAGTCGATGTCCTGAAAGAGGAAGAAGTCATGATCTGACAATTCCATTTCCAAGACAACTTTGTTTAATTCCAAACGACGAATTGGAAAATGCTTTTCACGCACCACCAAATCTTCGCGGTTTCGATCAGGAGCAATAGGAGCCTGATACTTAGCCAACTGTGACGCAAGAAAACCAGCAGCCAAACGAACGGCTTCAACCATTGTTGAGCCTTGCTTTTCACACCTAACCGTCATCCCATCCGCAACAATGACAAGCTCCGCTTTATACCAGTCATTTTTCTTACGAAGCGATACAAGAGACGAGTCTGTACGGATAAAGTGGCTTGTCAGGGCGTTCATTTTCTCAACGATGAAATTTGAATCCACTTCATTCACCAAGAACTCAGATTCTATAACAGGAATATTCATCTAGCGGTACACCATTGCCACTGCATGCGCAGCGATGCCATCACCTTTACCAATAGCCCCCAAACCTTCATTGGTTGTAGCCTTTATACTGACTCTATCTATGGAAACTCCAAGGATTTGGCTAATATGCGTACGTATTTCAAGAGCTCTTGGCATAATTTTTGGAGCTTCCGCAATTACAGTTGCATCGACATTTCCGACTGACCATCCATGCGCCTTAAGCATCTGGTGAACTTCCGTAAGGAACTCTGATGATGCACGTCCCTTGTGTCTGTCATCGGACGGCGGGAAGTGAACGCCAATGTCTCCAAGCGCTACCGCACCCAAAAGAGCATCACAGATTGCGTGCAGCAAAACATCTGCATCGGAGTGCCCTACAAGACCAACATTACTTTCGGTAAAATGAAGTCCACCAAGGTGGCACTCACGCGTTTGAGAAGTCTGATGGATGTCATATCCAAAGCCGGTTCTGTATTCCATTTGCTTAGATGTCCGTAAGATTTGGCCAGCGAGTGCTACGTCCTGTGCATATGTAACTTTTATATTATTGCGGTCTCCCGTTACATGAACTACTGGTTTAGCAAGTAATGTTGCCATGTGTGTGTCGTCGGTTACGTCAACCAAAAGAGCATCAGCCGCCAATTTACCTGCTCGCCAACAGGATAACCGAATAACTTGAGGAGTTTGTAAGGTAGATAGATTTGCCCGATCAATGCGTTCTACTTCAAGATGATTTCGTGTTCTGACAAGGGTCTCAACGACTGGAAGAGACAAACACGCACAATCATGACCACGGGCTGCTTTACATACCGTATTGATTAACTCAGAAGTTATACACGGACGCGCTCCATCATGGACGGCAATGTATTCCGATTCAACGGCATCACACGCGTTGCTCACGGACTCCATTCTGGATGCTCCGCCAACTACAATTTCTATGGGCTTTTTCAGGTTAAGATGCGAAACGAGTTCAGAAAACTTATCGACATTATCGGTTCGGGTTACGAGAGTGATCCCAGAGATTTCAGATGCAGAATCAAATGCCTCAATGCTCCACTGAATGAGTGGTTTACCGTTGAGAGTGACCCACAGCTTATCTACGGTCCCGAGGCGTTCGCTTCGGCCCGCTGCCAGAATCACTGCGTGTATCTGTTCCATGGTCCTCATCCACCGGATCCGATTTCAAGAATGCAAAAATCATCTTACCTGCGGTTGTTTGGAGAAGCGATGAGACTGTGACATCTACGGATTGCCCTATCAGTCTTCTGGCTCCTTCAACAACAACCATGGTTCCATCATCGAGGTATGCCACTGCCTGATTGTGGTCACGCCCCTCCCGTACCAGTGAAACCTGCATGTCTTCTCCCGGGAGCACAACTGGTTTCAAAGCATTTGCGAGAGCGTTTATGCTCAACACGGTTATGCCTTCGAGTTCAGCTACACGCTGAAGATTGTAGTCATTCGTAACCAGTTGCCCGGATAGAGCCCTTGTGAGCCGAACCAAACGCTTGTCAACTTCCTCAGTTCCGGGGGCGTGTTTGTCCATTGTACGAACAACCAATGGCAGTTCTTTTTGCATTTGGTTGAGGATATCTAAGCCCCTACGACCTCTTACACGCTTGAGAGAGTCTCCCGAATCTGCGATGTATTGAAGCTCATCAAGAACGAAGCCAGGTACATACATTGTTCCGCGCAAAAATCCAACTCGAGCAACATCCGCGATTCGTCCATCAATGATCACGTTGGTGTCTAGTACGTACACTCTATCTGCGTTGATTGAATCTTCCTTCGAACCATTTATAGGTGAGAGCCCTTGAAACTCTTCCTTCATGGAGGAGGTCACCGAAACACAAAAATACGTAATAACCGAGCCGATTAAAAGTGTAAGGGCGAATGCGACAAGTTTTTGATTGTTGAGCGCTACGAAAATTGGAATCGCAATCACAGCGGATAGAACAAAACCAACGATGAGTCCACCGCCGATGGCTAGCTTGTCTTTGGCTGACATTTGCCGCAGTGAATCGCCCTGTTTTTCTAAGCGACCGAATATCGTCCGGCCAAGCTCAAAACCAATAATCAGTCCCGATATGAGAAAGACCACCCTGTAAACAGGGTAGACCCAACCATACGAAAGGATTACATCAAAGCGTTGACCCTTAAGGTAGCCAAGGAATATCTCTGCACCCTGAAGGGCTAGCAGCGAAGTTATAGAGGTAAGGAGTGCGGTGAAAAGTAACCGCCAAACCTTGTTGTTCACTGATCAGAGTTCCGATTATCTACCGGAACCCCGAACGACGCGCAAACGTGCTTGCGCTCTGCGCATTGCAACAGCAGCACTATCCCGTTCTCCAGCATCTGTAGATGTCAACAGCTGACGGGCTTTCGCCAATGCATCTTCGGCACGATTAGCATCGATTTCATCTTCAAACTCGGCTGCATCAGCCAGTACCGTTACGCGTTCACGCGTGACATCCAAACATCCGCCTGATATGGCCAAACGACGAACCTGCTGGTTGTTAAGGCGAATGACACATTCACCCGAGCCCAGCATGGCCAATAACGGTGCATGGCCCTTTAAAACGCCAAGCGAACCGTTTACGGTCGTAACCTGTATTGACTCTGCGTCCGCAGAGAGTACTGTACGTTCTGGTGTAACAATGTTGACTGGAAACGATGCTGCCACGTTATAACCCTTGGTGAATAGTGTCTGTATGGTACCACGCTAGGCCTATTTAGGAGTCGATACTGTAAGCGGAGGAACAGGAATTTCGCTACCATTCGGTTTCGTACCATCAACAGATAACATGAACGCATCGAGATCGCATTCACCTTCTGCAATGAAGTCAATTACATGGTCACCCGGTATTAGTTCTATGAATCCACCTGAGAACCAAGCTAACCCGTTTGGACCATACGGCGTTCCGATCGAGGACGATTGGTTGACACCAACACCCGTCAGAGACTTTCCGTCAATACGCATCCGAACCTTACCAACAGCAGCATAATAGGCACTGAATTGAGTCTTTGCGTTCACTCTGAGCGTATAGGATGCAACCGCTTCCTGTTTACCGATAGGATTACGGCTGACGTGCAGAACACGTCCACCAGAGGATGATTGATTATTTGAGATTCCATCCCAGGTATGTGACATCCGCAGATTTGGCATGCCTTCAGCTTCGATATATAGGAACGAGAAGGGTCGGAGCATTTCAATCATCTTCTGATTGGCATCGAGAAGTGTCTGTACGGCTGAATACATTGCCTGAGGATTTTCATGGTCAGGCCGTCCATCGAATTTTGACAGCTCGAGCTGCATTCGACCAGCATCTGGAATATTACGTTTGCGCAGCTCTACAACCAGCCGTTTACTCTCATCGAGAGCATCCGTCATAGCTGCAAACGGTACCGGCAACGAGTTTCCAAACCCCTTCAACAGAACGGGTTCATCGCCAACTGTCAGTTGTAGACTTCCCTTGCTTCGGACTCCAGAATTCACAGGAAACCATGAAATGGGGGCTTTTTCGAGTGCCTTTGGGAGCTTTATCGTAACTATTGCTGGTCGCTTCTGACCAACAAAGTAGTACGTTGATTGTTCACCATCCGAGAGGCCATAAGCTATCAAGCCATTTGGGTATCTATACAGACGCATCGGGCGTGGATCAGGCAACCACCACGTTCCATTTTCAAGTTGCTTTGCTTTGACTTTTAGGTCAAGGGGCAAGGGAACAATAGCGGTTTTATCTCCAGGAGAAATCTGACCACCAGACACTCGATCCAGATTTGTTTCAGGGTAAAAAACACTCGATGCACCTGCTGCTGCCCAGCTGGATGGTTGCACCGCCTGTGAATCAACAGCTGTAGAATCTACAACATTCCAGAATCGTCTTCCTGATAACGACTGGTCTAAAAGTCTCGGTGCAGCATCGATGACATTCCCAGATGACACAAATATTCCAGAAAGGCCTTTGTGGTCAGCCTTTACTGCATTTACGGAAATGATGGGTACATGAAAACCCGCGCGCTCAAGTGCCAGTGCGGTGCGATCCTGGACATCACTCGAAAGACCATCTACAAACGCAGCGAGGTCTGACCAGAATATCGATGGCTGCGATTCGCACTTTAAAACACGTCCAGTTCCAACGGGATCGATAAACCCTGCTACTCCCCGACCATCGAAACTAAGAGGCAGCAGTCGTGCGAGTCCATCAAAGTTATCTACACGTTCGGTACTGTCTAAACGCCAGGATAGACGTGCGCCATCGACAGTTGCATACTTCTGCTTTAAATAGCTTCCCCACGCGGCTCTGAAAGCATCGGTGGTTGGAATTTTCCGACGATCTTCGATGCGAGATAACACAGGGAGGTCAAACGGGTCTGTAAAGAACCGTAAGTTCGTACCGAACCGTAACCCGTCCAATGCAACCATTAAGTCATCCCGAAGCACGTCAGTGTCAGAAAAAAGTGTTGAATATCCATCCGAAATGTCTACTTCGGGAATGAATATTCCAACGACAGCGCCGTCAATTGGATTTCTAAGTTGGTACTCAACGCTTCCAGCAGCAACAGTTTCCCGTGCGAAATCCATAATTTCGCCCGAGGGTAATGCTGTCACCGTCCAACAGCTGCGTAGCATGGGTAATGTCAGCGTAACGGGTTCTTTACCCAGTGATGTTGAGAAGCGCAAACGACTTGGGTGGATGATTGCTACAGGTTTAGCGTATGTAGCACGTGCCTTTAGGGATATGCCATAACGAATACTTCTGGTCTCAAGCATATCGATGACCTTTTGGAGTCTCGACTTCGCGACGACGGTTATTCCGCCCTGAGGCAGCTGCAATAGAACAGCGCTGTTTCCCTTTTTAGCAACGGCATCGAGGTACTTTTCATCGGCAGTTACACTTTCCTCTGAACCTAGGATTAGTGACTGAGGCAGCCATCTGTTCCCTATCAGACTCGTCGGTTTTCCATCCCAGATCAACTGCCCACGATCGTTTACGGACCATGCAATTGTCTTAGTACCACGGTCAACCTGTCCATACTTTGAATGGGTTTCACGTAAACCGAGCCCTAAAGGATTGGAGGTGAACCACATGATGGTTACCAATGTCGGATGTAGAAGTCGCCCCAGCATCATGGCTACAATGTACCATCAGATATGAACGTCTCAATTGTGAGGGTGGGTGTTGGATACTAGACTACTGGCTGCAAGTCGGCAGATGATTGATCGGCAGCGGAAACTTCGTCTGTCTGAGATTGTTGAAGGAAACTGGCTGCAACCACGCATTGCAATTACATTTGATGATGGACCACATCCAGTCATGACAAGTCGTTTACTTGATGAATTAAAAAAACTAGATGTGAAGGCCACATTCTTTCTTGTTGGAAAGAGAATGCGATTCCATCCAGATCTTGTAATGAGAATGCTCCTGGAAGGCCATGAAGTTGGGAATCATACGTATAACCACGTTCGACTCCCTTGCTTGCCATCAAATGAAATGATGGCAACATTTGCTCGAACTGATGCCACCATGCGGATGATTATCGGCGGAAGCTCACGATTAATCCGACCACCAGGTGGAGAATACTCTCCAACCCTGTCACGCAGACTTGCAGCACATGGCTATGTCAATGTCCTGTGGACTTGCGATCCGGCAGATTATAAACCTGGACGATCGGCAAATGAGATAACACGCCTAATCATCCGTGACATAAACCCTGGCGGCGTTATTCTCTTACACAGCGGGTTACAAACGACCATCGACAGTTTAAGCGCGACTGTAGCAGCACTTCGTAAACTAGGATATGCATTTACAACAGTTACTGAAATGATTCTAAGCGGAGGGACAACGCGTCAGATAGATCGAAATTCAGCGAGCCGCACACGGGTTAATGATAAGGGCGATGAAATTGGTTCTGTTTATGGCGCCGCCACACGATCTGAAGACTATAGTAAGAAGCTAAGAGATTACAAACTAGATTTCCCAGGAACAACGTTGCAACGTCTATTGAATCGAGCAAGAGTTTCTGATTATTGACCGCGCCGCTCTCCAACCATGATTGCATCTCTAATAGTCGCTGAGGAGCATGGTTCCAACTGAACAAGCCGTTCTGCAATCTCGATAACTGCTGGATACAGATCTCGCCGAATTATGTCGCGCCCAGCAGCAAGATACGCTGCACAGAGGTGACGTTTGGAGGATTCCATCAAACCAATCGCCAAACCCTCAACCTCACCGTTATCAAGTTTGTCATATATTTGATGAACAATCTTCGCAACTGCAGTTACATCCACATCCGGAAACGTTAGAAGTAATTCATCTGGAGTTCCACCGATTGATTCTGGTGTGGCCATCTGCTGTAGCTCGGCCGCAGCTCCACGGAGCATAGCTTCCGATGCGAGTATCCGCAAGTAGCGCCCATAATCAGATTTACAAACTGCATCCCGCTGCTCACTGTGATCTTCATGCCACTGCTCACCATCCCCAGACACCAATGCCTCGACATAGCTATCCTCGAGACCAAGCCGCGCAGCAGCCACACCCATTGCGGCGTTTCGAAGTAACGCAATGCCGCCGGCCACAGAGGATGGTAGATAATTATGCATATATCTTCGTTCGACTTGATACCAGTACGTTCCTCCGCACTAATAACTAATGGTACTAGGATGGTACTAAGAACCAGCTTTAGTTATCGACCTAGCGACCGCAACAGTTATCACAGTGACCACATTTTTGCTTTGATGGAGATTCTCCAGAATATTTCATAAGGTGGTTATGTCTGCAGCCTCCCAGCTTCAAGAATCGCTCCAGTTCAAGTCGTCGTAGGATTAGTTTGTATGAAAATGAATCTTGATCAAGCTCCTTTGCCAATTTCATTCCAGTTCGTAAAGCATCGTTTCGATGACGACGTTTATTCATTGTGTCAAACACAACGCACCAAGATGGTCCGCCATCACGGCCAGCACGCCCAACCTGCTGCTGGTAATCTTCCAGAGTTGATGGTGGCTCCACGTGAAAAACATGCCTTACATCGGATTTGTCTATCCCCATTCCGAATGCAATTGTAGCAACTAGAATTTCTGTTTCACCAGCTATGAATCGTTTTTGAATGTCACTTCTGACGGACGTTGTTAAGCCGGCATGAAAGCCTTCAACCTTCAGTCCGATGTCACAAAGCCACTTTGATGTGCGGTCAACGTATGACCTGCTATTGGCATAAATTATGACTGGGCCAACCCTATTCCGAACCAACATTTGAAGGTGATTGTCGCGATGCTCTGTCGCTTGATGTTCGATTGCACTCAAGTGGAGATTTGATCGATAGATGCTACTTCGAATGACCTTAAAACTCACAGGAAACATTGCCATTAGTTCATTTAACGTGCTTGCTGATGCGGTTGCAGTCATCGCTTGAATTTGGGGTCTTCCAAGCTGTTCCCATAGATTTGGTAGTAAGAGATATGCATCTCGAAACGTGTGTCCCCACTCGGATGCACAATGTGCTTCATCAAGAACCAGTCGGCGCACATCACCAGGAAAAGGGTGTGAACCGACGAAGTGAGACAGCTTCTCTGGCCCCGTGTAAATGAGGCATCTCCCAGCAATGTCAAGTGCTGTTGAAATTGACTTAGATAACATCCCGTTGTCTCCAGACAGGATAATTGTCGATGTTTTTACGGCCGTCGGTAAGCCGTTGACCTGATCGTCGATCAGAGCAATTAGTGGGGACACAACGATGGTTATCCCTCTCGTGAGCATGTATGGAACCTGATAAGTAAGACTTTTCCCACCGCCAGTTGCTAAAACACCAATGACATTGTCGCCCGCAAGGACAGCTTCAACGACTGGTCTTTGATGTATCCGAAGGCTAGGCTTTGAGAAATAAACGCGACATATTTGATCTGCATCTTCCATGTTTAACTGAACGAAAACAAAAGTCCAATTACTACACTTTCGGCAATAAAAAAGGGACTGAACATATCGTTCAGTCCCCTTATCATGAGCTATGCGAGGCTAGTCACGTGCCCAGAACATCTCGCCTGGTTTCTCAGAAACATTCGCTCTCTTCAACACATCGAGGGCTTTATGAAGACCTTCACCGGTAGATTGAGTGCCATCTTCATGTTCGATAGAGAGAACATAATCGTAATCGAAGATTCGAATAGTGCTGATGAAATCTTTCCACCATTTCTCATCATGGCCGTATCCGACACTGCGAAATACCCAGCTGCGTCCTTTGATGTCACCATAGCTCTTGGTGTCAAGATTGCCATTGCGTGCAGAGTTTTGCGGGTCAATAAGCGTGTCCTTGGCATGGCAATGGAACAATGCTCCAGCTTCGGCAATCTCGCGGACCGCAACCAATGGGTCAATCCCCTGCCACCATAAGTGTGACGGGTCAAAGTTTGCGCCAATGTTGGTTCCTGCAATCGTACGCAGTTTCAAGAGAGTATCGTTGTTGTAGACGATAAAACCAGGATGCATTTCGATTGCAAATCGAACGCCATGTTGCGCCAAGAATGCGTTCTGCGCCTTCCAATACTTCTTGGCTACACGCCATTGGTATTCAAGAATATCGCGATATTCATCTGGCCATGCACAGGTCACCCAGTTTGGCATTTTGCCGCGTGGAGAATCTCCCGGACAGCCTGAAAATCCGTTTACCGTCGCTTGAGGCATGATTCCATCTTTATGCAATTGTTCTGCAAGGAGAACCGCATTCACGAACACTTCATGGTGGTCAGCAGCAATGGTCTTGTCTGGGTGCAATGGGTTTCCGTGAACGGAAATAGCGCTGATGATCAGCCCACGGGATGCGACAGCATCCACCAATTTCTTTCGAGATACATCATCAGTAACGAGAGCTGCTGGCCCACCGTATTGATCGAGGTGCGCAGATCCAGGATAGGCGCCTCCACCAAGCTCGACAGACTCGATTCCGGCAGCGGCAATCAAATCCAGAGCTTCTTCAAACGGCTTATCGTGGAAGAGAGCTGTAAAAATACCAATCTTCATAGGTTATCCTCTGTAACAGGTCTAGTTGACCCGCGAAACGTACCGTCATTGTACGACTGGATTATCGAGAATCCTGCTGATGGAGCGTAAGTTCTGATGGCTACGAGATGAATTAATTCCTTGGGCCCACCATAACATCACTACTGGCACCCTGACATGCGTATACGATTTTGCTGAACCACGCATTGATTTACTCTGTTTTCCTAATGTTGGTACAAGTCAAAGCTTTAGCGTAGCAATCTCTTTAGATAACAGATCTGAAATCTGAGTTGCGCCATCGCTAGCTATATTTGAAGCGGCATCGTGTAAAGATAATGACGAGAAATCTAGCGAAGTGAGTTGTCTACGATCAGCTATTGAAAATTTTCCTAACTCTGCTGCGTACCGGATAAGGACATCATCCTCCGCGAAACCATCGCGCGGAATGCAGCACCAATGCGTACCGTTCGCCAAACATTCCGTCACGATTCCATACCCTGGTTTAGCGACGACAACATCGACTGACCGCACTAGGTCCGAATGATTGATAACCCCAAAGTCGAGTTGTAGGACATTAGAAGGCAGCTCATCAATCGCTAGTCCAATCCGAATGAATAAAGTGTCAGTAAAATGAACTGCATTGTTCCAGCCGATGTCAGTCCCCCAACGTCCGGCATCGATGTAAATCAAACGGTGATAACGGCTGTCAGGATTTAATCCATGACGAATATCTCGACCCAATTTGGCAACTGGGTCCACAACTACCGGGTTTGTCACCCAATCCATTCCTGTTTGAAGTCCAGGAATGAGGGTGGTGGTTGCCAATTTGTATTGCCGAAGCAGACTCGGAATCTCTGGCTCCAAGCTTGACATCCCCCGATAGATCTCAACCCACGTGAAGTTTGCAACTAGGACAGATGGAATGTTAAGGCTGGCAGCAAATTCAAGCGGCTCAGGAGCAATATCGCTAACGATGAGGTCGAATGGATTTTCCTCATGGAGAAGGGATATTTGTTCAAAACGCCGCTGAAAGCCAGTTTGGAACTGACGAAAAGCTAACTCTGTCGCACGCTCATCGATGTTGAGGGTTCCTTGTTGAATACATCCGATGTCCGCTTGGTAACTGACGTGATCTACAGCAAGGTTTCCCCAAAACCAATTTGGCGTTGTTGAAAAGACAGTCACTGCTGCTCTTTTTTGCAGTGTCTCTAATATCGTTCGCGTTCGGGCAGCATGACCGAACCCATGTGAGCTGACAAAATATGCGATGCGCGGACAACTACTCAGCAAGAGCTTCACCGGTACCGCGGGAATCGCTCGACATCGTAACGCCATCAGTTCGATTCCATGAACCTGCATGAACATCACCAAGAGACCGCACAGCAGTCTCGTAGCCCATCGAATTCAATGATGCTCGTACAGACGACAGGCTCTTTTCGAGCTGAAGGACTTCGGGTTTCCATTGATGGTGAAACCGTGGCGCAGCTACTGCGTCATGCACGTTATTGCCGAAATAAACGGCTTGCAAAATGGTGTGCAGGACTGAGTTGATGATCGTCGGGCCTCCAGGAGATCCGGTAGCAATACGTATCTGTCCACTGTCATCAACGACAATCGTGGGAGTCATACTTGACAAAGGCCGCTTTTTGGGGGTGATTGCATTTTTTGCACTTTGGATGAGGCCGAACTGATTTGGAACACCAACTTTGGCCGTAAAGTCATCCATTTCGTTGTTGAGGATGATGCCCGTGTTTTCTGAAATGACCGCAGCACCGTAGCTTCCGTTTAGGGTGTACGTCGTGGAAACAACACCGCCATCGCGGTCGATGACTGTGAAGTGCGTTGTTTGTTCAGATTCACCCGTTACAGGCCGTGTTACCGGTAAATCGTCCGTTTTTACCTTCATCGAAACGGATAGTCCTTGTTTGGTGGATGCAATGTGACGTTTGCTGAGAAGCGCATCAACTGGAACATCCACAAAGTCTGCATCCCCAAGGTATTCAGAACGGTCTCGAAAAGCCCGGCGCATCGCCTGCGCCACGAGGTGAATGTAGGCAGGTGAGTATGCCTCCGGCAGCGGGCTGGACTGTTCCAACATGCCTAGCATTTGGAGGAGAGCTATCCCCCCACTGCTTGGGGGCGGCATCGTTAGGACTTGATAATCCATGAATCGACCGGTCAAGGGCTTACGAAGCACGGCTTGATATCCTGCAAGATCGGTTGTCAGCAACATGCCACCATTGCGTTGGATATCAGCCGCCAACAACCTTGCCGTAGTGCCTGCATAAAAGTCGACTGCACCGCGGTCACGAATACGCGCAAGCGTTTCACCAAGGCGTGGTTGACGAATAGTTGTGCCAACAGGCTGCGGTTGCCAACCAACGATGGACTTCCTCAGAAACGTCGTTTGAAACAACTGGTCGTTTGAAAGACGATCCATTGATAGCGAAAGACTCCTCTGAAGCGAATGTGGCATCGAAAAGCCTCCCGATGCCAGCTGCACTGCCGGATCCAGCAGCTTGCCCCATGAGATTCGGCCACTACCGTAGCGCTTCCACGCTAGCTCGAAGCCTGCGACACTTCCTGGAACGCCGCAAGCCCGATACCCATCCACTGGACCACCATCACCTGAAATGACCTTTCCATCCGCCTGGAGGTACATATC
>Ga0114971_10000695_pt1 | contig 22555 bp, 18 predicted proteins | sample M_140625_MF_Meta_FD_87320 | JGI IMG/M metagenome (GOLD analysis project Ga0114971, IMG submission 87320) | Freshwater microbial communities from Lake Montjoie, Canada to study carbon cycling - M_140625_MF_MetaG | ecosystem: Environmental > Aquatic > Freshwater > Lake | place: Lake Montjoie...
CCTAGACGGCGAACCGGTTTCCCTCATCGTGCTTTTTGTTGTTCCGAAGGATCAGTTTCAAACCCACCTGCGAACCCTCGCCGCGATTGCCAAATTTCTTAATGACAAAACTGTCCGTGAGGAACTCGGCAAAGCCGAAGATGCGGAAGCGATCCTGAACGTCTTCGAAAACCGTTCGCCCCGTCAATAATGGTAACCCCGCGCGAACTTCTCGCTGCGCGTGTGCGTGCCGCGCTAAGTTCTTCAGACCTTGATCCCGCCCGTGGTGATGTAACCCAATCCGCCGACTCGCGGTTCGGGGACTATCAAGCAAATGCCGCCATGGCACTCGCCAAAGAAAAACGCGCCAACCCGCGCGATGTCGCTGCCCAGATCATAAGCCAACTCGACGTTACTGGGATTTCCGCCCAACCCGAGATCGCGGGCGCTGGCTTTATCAATTTCCGCCTCGAGAATTCCTTTCTCTCCACTGCACTCTCGGCGATGGCGAAGGACGAGCGACTCGGCGTCTCACTGGTGGCTCAACCACGCAAAATTGCGGTGGATTTTAGTTCCCCAAATGTGGCCAAGCCCATGCACGTCGGCCATATCCGTAGCACAATACTAGGAGACTGCCTTGTGCGTGTCGCCCGCTTTCTCGGCCACGCTGTCATCACCGACAACCATATCGGCGATTGGGGCACCCAATTTGGCAAAGTCATTTATGGTTGGAAGCATTTTCTTGATCGCGAGGCTTTGGAAAAAGATGCCATTTCTGAATTGGTTCGTCTCTACCGGGAGGTGAACCGCCTCGAGGAAACCGACGAGACCATCAAACGCGTGGCCCGCGAAGAACTCGTCAAACTTCAAGCAGGCGATCCCGAAAATTTCGCCATTTGGACCCAAACCGTCGAGCTATCGTGGCGGGAATTTGAAAAGCTCTACACGCTTCTCGACATCCGCTTCGATGAACGGCTTGGCGAAAGTGCCTACAACGACGCCCTAGCCCCTCTTTGCGCCGAACTCGAGAAACGCGGCATCGCGACCGAGAGCGAAGGCGCACTCTGCATTTTCTTCCCAGCCATTCCTTCCCTCGAGGGCAAGCCCGCCATTGTTCGTAAAAGTGACGGCGGATTCCTCTACGCCACCACAGATCTCGCCACAATCGAGTATCGCATACGCCACTGGAATCCCGATTCCATCTGGTATGTCGTCGGCGCCCCCCAAGCCCTCCACTTCCAACAAATCTTTGCCGCCGCAAAACTCATGGACATCCAATGCGATATGCGTCACATCGCTTTTGGTAGCATCCTCGGCGAAGATCGCAAGATCATGAAAACCCGCTCGGGTGAAAATGTCGGCCTCAGCGAAGTCCTAACCGAAGCCGTGGATCGCGCACGCCGCATGGTCGAGACCCGCTCTGAAAAACTCCCTCAAGACGAAATCGAGTTGACCGCCCACATCATCGGCCTCGGTGCAGTCAAATATGCGGAACTCTCCCAAAACCGCCTCACCGATTACGTCTTCTCGTGGGATAAGCTCCTCGCCCTTGACGGAAATACCGCCCCCTACCTTCAGAATGCCTATGTCCGCATCCGCTCGATCTTCCGCCGCGCGGAAGAAGATGCGGATACCACCGCGCCCATTCTTTTGGACGCACCCGCTGAACGCATTCTGGGTCTCAAATTGCTCCAATACGCGGAAACCGTTCCTGTGGTCCTAGACGACTTCCGACCGAACATCCTCGCCAACTATCTTTACGAATTGGCGAACACCTACCATTCGTTCTACGAGGCCTGTCCGGTGCTTAAAGCCTCCACACCGAATCTGCGAGCCAGTCGACTCCTTCTCAGTTCCCTCACTGCCCGCACGCTTTCTCACGGACTTTCTCTCCTCGGCATTCGCTGCCCGGAGAAAATGTAAAGGTTCCCGCCTACGAGGGGATCCAGCCCGCTTTCTTATCGACCGAAGAAGCGACGAATCCCTTTGGACGGGCTTTTGGCTGCAACGGGTTCGTGATGAAGCGGACGACTCGGACGCGGTCCCGTAGGCTCCTCTGATGCCGACATCGTGATAGGAGCATGCTTACGAGGGATTCCGCGGCCAATGAACTTCTCGAGAGAGCGCAAGGGTGCGCGGTCTTCAGAAGTGACAAAACTGATAGCGTCACCCACGGCTTTTGCACGACCCGTACGGCCGATGCGATGAACATAATCCTCAGGATGCGGAGGGAAGTCAAAGTTCACCACATGTGAGATCCCTTCGACATCGATTCCTCGCGCAGCAATATCCGTGGCGACAAGAACGCGTACCGTCCCAGCCTTGAAATCACGGAGCGCGCGAATGCGCTGATTCTGTGAACGGTTGGCGTGGAGTGTAGCCGTGGTGATGCCAGATTGCTCCAACCGACGAGCTACGCGGTCAGCCCCATGCTTCGTTCGTGTAAATATCAACACCATCTGCATCGCTGTATCGCGAAGAAGATGAAGAAGGAGATTCTGCTTACCAGGATGCGGAACTTCATAGACACACTGTTCGACTGTCTCGGCAGGGTTGGATCGCTTGCCGACTTGCACGACTTTGGGTGATTCCTGAAACTCACGGGTGATCTTTTCGATCTCAGCAGAGAGTGTCGCCGAAAAAAGCAGCGTCTGACGTTGACGCGGGAGGGCCTTCACAATCCGGCGGATGTCGGGAAGGAATCCCATGTCCAGCATTCGGTCGGCCTCATCGAGAATCAGAAATCGCAAGGCTGAGAAATTGGCACATCCACGCCCCATCAAGTCCAGCAGGCGACCAGGTGTAGCAATAATGATATCCGCCCCATCCCGCAGAGCGGCCATCTGTGGACGCTCACCCACACCACCGTAAACAAGAGCGATCTGGATCGGAAGGTTCTTGCCATAACGGCGCACGTTTTCCTCAATTTGAACAACCAACTCCCGAGTCGGAGCTAGGATCAGAGCGGACGTCCGGCGTTGAGGAGCGGGATTGGCTGCGGCAAGCATATTGAGAATCGGCAACGTGAAGGCAGCCGTCTTGCCGGTGCCCGTTTGCGCGATGCCGATGATATCCTTGCCGGTGAGGACTTCAGGAATGGCTGCAGATTGAATCGGTGTCGGCTCGGTGTAACCTGCGTCACGGATAGCGGATAGGATGTGGTCGTTAAGACCAAGTTGACGGAATGGCATAAGAAATATAAGGACTGAGTTACTCCCCTCCCCCAAAAGCACTCACTGTATTTCCGAAGAAGAAAAAAAATCGGGGCGAGAGGATTCGAACCTCCGACCTCCTGGTCCCAAACCAGGCGCTCTACCAAGCTAAGCTACGCCCCGTAGCAAAATCATCCTGCACTCTTCATCGATTGCTTGCAACAGGAAAAGGCATCCGAATAAAATGAGATTTTTGGGAGACCAAATTGAAGTCACTTCAATGCTTCGCCGCTTCGATGATATCGACCCAGATAGGCAATGCCAGCGAACCTCCATAGCCACCCGGACGAATCGGACGCGGCTTGTCAAACCCCACCCAAACCCCACAGGTAAGATGGGAGTCAAACCCCACGAACCAAGCGTCAAGAAAGTTGTTTGTGGTGCCCGTTTTTCCCGCTCCATATCCAGTGAGTCCGTATTCATGCGCATGCGAAGCCGTACCACGCTCGACAACTTGTTCAAGAAGGGCTGCCGTCATTTGTGCTGCCGCAGGCTGAAGAATCGGAATTTTTCCGCGCGTGGATTTATAAAGAATCGTGCCGGAATCATCAATCACTCGGTCGATAAGGTAGGGCTGAAGTTTCATACCTCCTGTTGCAAAGACCGTATAGGCGGCAGTGATATCCTTGAGGCTGGTTTCAAATGTGCCTAGACAAAGCGAGGGAAAACGGGGCGGATTTTCGTTTAGACCAGCCCGAATGAGCTTGTCCGCAATCCGATCCAAACCCGCACGGAGACCCACCCGAACACTCATCGTATTCCGTGAATCAATCAACCCCTCGCCTGCTGACTGAATGCCGCGATAGGTCTTATCCGAATTCGAGGGATCGTAATGACCATACTTCTGCGGGATTTCACCAACCTGGATACGATCATCCGAGATGGGTTCGTTGGCGGGCATTCCAGCTTCAAATGCACAGGCGTAAACGAACGGCTTCACAACAGATCCAGCCTGCCGCCTCCCATAAAGAGCCCGGTGAAACTTACTTTTATCGTAGTCGCGACCCCCGACGATAGCTCGGATTCCTCCCGATTTGTTATCAAATGCAATAGCGGCAGATTGCAGGTAGGGTGCCGATTTTTCCCGATCGAGAATGGCACTAGTAAAATCCGCCATAGGCTTGTGAGGATAGCCCTGCTGCGCTTCCACTTGAAGAAGACGGGTCTGAACAGCCTTTTCGGCAGCCACCTGGAGCGGTCCATCAATCGTGGTGTAAATCTTCAATCCTCCAGCGCCCATTTGCCCTGGCTCGAGAACAAGATCGAGCTCGCGTAAGATGGCATCCATCGCCCAGTTCTGCTCCGGCGAGGTCTTTGTGGCGGCCATGGCCACAAGAGGACTGGCGATGGCTTCTTCATATTCCATGTTGCTCACAAGACCGAGATAAAGCATCCGACCAAGAACCGTGTTGCGCTCGCGAATACAGCCCTCCGGATTGTTCAGCGGAGAAAACCGATTCGGACTGCGAATGAGTCCAGCCAAAGCCCCTGATTCTTGAAGATTCAACTTCGCTGCGGATTTTCCAAAGTAGGTTTGGCTGGCGGCCTCAATCCCATACGTTCCCGAACCAAAATAAATCCGGTTCACATAGCCTTCCAGAATCTCCTCTTTGCTCAACTCGGTCTCAATACGGAATGCCAAAGCCGCTTCAATAAATTTGCGGTGGAGGTTTTTCCCTCCGAGCGGAAAGCTGTTACGAGCGAGTTGTTGCGTGATTGTGCTAGCCCCTTCCCGAAATCCACCCAAGAAAAGATTGCGAACGACAGCACGAGCGACACCGATTGGATCGACCCCATGGTGCTTATAAAATCGCGTATCCTCGCGACTGATCAGGGCATTGATGAAAAAGTTAGAGACCTTATCAAATGGGACCACCTCGCGGTTCTCGCCGGCTAGGCGGGAATAATATTTGCCCTCGTAGTCAAAAATGACCGAGCGTTCGTTCATCTTGTGGATGGTCTTCAGATCGAAGCGCGACGCCCAAGCATAGTAGGCCGCCCCAATGAGGCCCCAGAGAAGGATTGTCACAATGCCGATCTTGATGAGGGAAACAAGGAACCTCTGGCGAAGCCTCGGCTTCGGTTGGGCTGCAGGCGGCTTGGACTTGCGATGCGACGGATTGGATTTAGGCTTGGGCACTTGTCGAATTAAAGCATTTTCAAGAATGCTCTCAAACGCAATCTTCGTGTCGGCCTGTGAAAATTCAAATCCTAACCATCTTTCCCGATGTCTGCCGTAGTGTTTTCAATGAAAGCATTCTTAAGCGGGCGTGTGAGAAAAACCTCGCCACCCTCGAAGCTGTGGACTTGCGGAGATGGACAAGCGACCGCCACCGCACCGTGGATGACGCCCCCTATGGCGGCGGCCCAGGCATGGTGATGAAGATCGAACCGATAGATCAGGCTCTTTCAGAAATACGAAGCTCCGACTCCAAAGTCATCCTCATGTCTCCGCAGGGGCGTCCTTTTTCCGATCAAATCGCACGAGAACTCGCTCTGGAAACCGACCTCATTTTCCTTTGCGGACACTACGAAGGCATAGATCAAAGAGTCGCAGACCATCTCGTGGACGATGAAATTTCCATCGGCGACTACGTTTTGACGAGCGGCGTACTACCAGCATTAGTCATCACAGATGCCGTTGTCCGCCTCATCCCGGGTGTCTTGGGGGATGATCAATCCGCTGAGCAGGATTCGTTCGCCGAGGGAATTTTAGATCACCCCCACTTCACGCGACCCTCCGAATACAAAGGATGGAAGGTCCCCGACGTCCTGCTCTCAGGAAACCACAAAGCGATTGCGGAATGGCGGAAGGAAACGGCGCTGGCGACAACGATCAAACGCCGCCCAGACTTGATTCAACCTTCCTCTCCCTGATCGATCTGAGTACCCCTGAAACGGGTGCATGACAAAAAAGGGGGTGTTCAAGCGGCTTCCTCCCAGAAGTCATCGAAACGGTCGGAGAACTGGCAGCAGCGCAAGGCGAGGATGGCGTTGGCTCCGCGCACGCCCCAAAACATTCCCGAATGCTTGAGGCGCTGACCGATGACGGTGCGGCATCCGGCTTCCACCACGCCGGAGCCGACGAAATGGCCGGCGAGTCGGAAGTCGGCGTAGCGCATTAGGTCGGCGTTTTCGCGGAAGTAGCCGAGTTTTTTTTGAAGTTCCAGCGTTTGGGTGGCGCTGGCTGAAAGCGCTTCGATGCGGGAGGCGGCTTCGAACAACAGGTCTTCGATGCGTCCCATGTCCAAGAGACCGCTCCAGTGGGTTTGTTGGGCCCGGTCGAGAGAGAGGGAGGTGGCAAGTTCGGCGAGGTGTTCGCGGGCGTGGTAGAGGTCGATGCTGTGGACGGCGCCGGGGAAATGGGTGGAGGCGATGGTTTTGTTGTAACGGGCACCGTCGGTGAGGATGACGATTTGCTTGGCGTGGTCGCTGCCGCGGCGAAGGGCTTCCTCGTGGATGCGCAGGCCGAAGAGCGTGCTTGTTTCGATGGCGGCGACATAGGTGGTGGAGTCGGGATCGCGCACGGGGTGGCCGTCTTTGTCGATGTGGGTTTGGGTGAAGACGCAGCCGAGCTTGGCTTCACGGGTTTTGGCGATGCCGTCGGCGGCCTTGCCTGTGGAGTCGGCGAGTTCGGTTTTGCGCACGGGTATGCCGGTGCCGTCGAAGCTGACATAGAGCTTGGGCACGGTGGCTGGGACAGGGGCGTTTGGTGTTTGGCCGGGTTTTCGAGGTTCGGGTTTTTGGGAGCAGATCCAGTCTTCGACGCGGCGTCCGACCTCCTCGGCGACGCGCTGAATTTGTTTTGGGGTGACATCTAGCCGGGCGTAGATGGAGAGGTCCTCGCTGGCATCGGCGAAGGAGGTGCGGCTGCCGGCCCGGGCCATCATGCGGCGCACGCCTGGGGAGAAGGTGGTGCCTTCGACGCCGAGGGTTTCGTCGAGCGGGATGCGCGTCTGGGTGGCTGTGGCGGAGCGGAAGATGGATCGGCGGATGGTGACTTCGCCGAGCAGGGTGGTGAGGGTTTTGGGGCGGGTGCCGATGCTGTGCATGGGCTGGCCCTCGGCGTCGAGCACGGGTGTGTCGCGGTGACCGCAACCCGTGCCCGAGAGCAGGTCTGTGAGGAGGTTGGCACCGTAGCAAAGGACGGCGCGGAGGATGGCGTCCTCCCAGGCTTCTAGATCGATGTCTCCGCGTTGGCGGGCTTTTCGCAGCGAAGCCATCAGGGTTTGGATTTCGTCCTGTTTTGCGCTTTGGAATTCGGCGTTTTTTTTTGCGCCTCGGGGTCGTCGATGGCCAGGTCGCACAAAACCTCGCCGAGGGTGAGAAGCTCGGCCGTGCACTGCTGGAATTGTCGGAAGGCTTCGATCTGGGAGCGGTAGCTGGCGATTTGGGTGGGGTCGGTGAGGCGGCGGGAAACGGTGCGCCCGTCTTTGTCTTTGAAGGTATGGAGGGTGTAGGGGCCTCGACGGACTTTGGTGCCGTCTTTGAGAACGGCATCGACGAATTGTTCGGTGATGGAGCCGCGGCGGATGAGTTCGAGGTCGTCGATTTGGGAAAGGATTTGGCGGCGGCGGGCATGGATTTGGGCGGTGGTGGTTGTCATATGTAGTAAAATATACTGCAATATTGCTGTGCAAAAAAAGGAAAATCCACGGGAACCATTTTTTTTGTCACGCACCCCCCTGAAACCCTCGCATTGCGATTTCACCAAAGTTAGGTCTAGGTTAGCCTGAAGAACATTTGATCCGTCACGGAAAGAAAAACACGAACCCATTTTATATATCTCGCATGTGGAACTCCGCTCATCAGCACATCCTTAATCTCACGGCCTACGAGCCAGGCAAACCGGTGGAAGAACTCGCCCGCGAAATGGGGCTGGACCCATCGGCGATCATCAAACTCGCATCGAATGAAAACCCTCTCGGCCCCTCCCCCGTTGCGCTGGAAGCGATGATAGCCATGCTCCAACGTTCGCATTTTTATCCCGATGGGGGCGCTTGGGCCCTTCGCAATGCCATCGCCCAAAGACTCGGCGTCAATCGGGAAAATGTCATCCTCGGAAATGGCTCGAACGAAATCATCGAATTCATCGGCCATGCATTTCTTAAACCCGGCGACGAGGTGATCACCGCGAAACATGCTTTTGCTGTTTACTCGCTCATGGCGCAACTTTTCGGCGCCACGACCATAGAAGTCGCTGACCCCGGATACACCCACGATCTCGACGCCATGCTGGCAGCAATCACACCGAAGACTCGTCAGCTTTTTATTGCGAATCCAAACAACCCGACAGGAACAATGGTCACGCAAGAAGCCATCGACCGATTCATGGCGAGCGTTCCCGATCATGTGCTGGTGATCTTCGATGAGGCCTACTTTGAGTTTCTCGATCATGCTCCGGACGTCCTCCGCTATGTGCGCGAAGGCCGAAACGTGGTTGTGATGCGCACTTTTTCAAAGATCCAAGGCTTGGCCAATCTCCGTATCGGCTACGGAATCGCCCCTGCAAAAATTGCTGAGATCCTCCAAAAAACCCGCCAACCTTTCAATGCCAATGGCATCGCTCAGGCTGGCGCCCTTGCTGGATTGGGCGATGAAACCCACATGCGCCGCACACGCGAACTCACCAATGAGGGACGCAATTATCTTCAAGCGGAATTCACCGCGATGGGGCTCCACTTTATCCCAAGCGTGGCCAATTTTGTCCTCCTCCAAGTGGGCGACGGTGATGCGGTTTTCCAAGCCCTTCTTCGCCGTGGCATCATCGTCCGCGCGATGCGGAGCTACAAATTACCTGATTGGATTCGTGTTTCCGTTGGCACGATGGAGCAGAACCGCCGCTTCATCGCGGACCTTCGTGCGCTCGATCAAGAAGGCGCCATCGCTCACGCCCCGAAAGCTGCCGCCTGATCCATGTCGCACTCGGACACCATTGCCGCCGTGGCAACACCGCCCGGCGAGGGAGCGATCGCGTTGGTGAGAATCTCTGGACCGAATGCCCACGCGATCGCGAGCCAGATTTTTGAACCTTTCATCGCCAAATCAAAAATAACCCATCGAAAGGCGACCTATGGTCGGATTCATGAAAACGGAGTCACCCTCGACCAAGTCCTCCTCACGACATTCAAAGCCCCTGCTAGCTTCACCGGTGAGGATATGGCTGAGATTTCCTGCCATGGCGGCATCCTCCTATCCGCTCGCACGCTCGAACTGGCCCTGCGCGCCGGTGCCCGAGCTGCCGAACCCGGAGAGTTTTCCCAACGGGCTTTTTACAACGGCAAGATCGACCTCACCCGCGCTGAGGCAATCATGGACATCATTCGCGCCCGCACCCCGCTCGCGCTCCGTGCCGCGTCCCAACAACTCGAGGGACGACTCGGCGACGAAATCCTTTCTCTACGTGGCGATGTCTTTGATATCGTTGTCCACCTTGAAGCGTGGATTGACTTTCCCGAGGAAGGGATCGACCCAGCCACCGGTCGTCAACTCACGGAAAAAATCACCACCGCCATGTCGCGCACGTCGAAGCTTCTGGATACCGCCGACGACGGCCGCATCCTTCGCGAAGGTGTTCGTGTGGCCATTGCTGGGCTTCCGAACGCTGGAAAGTCGAGCCTTCTCAACCGACTCCTAGGTATGGAACGCGCCATCGTGAACGAGCAACCAGGCACGACCCGCGATACGATTGAGGAGACCGCCTGCCTGCGCGGCATCCTCTTCCGCCTCACTGATACAGCGGGCTTACGGGAAACATCAGATCCCGTCGAGCGCGAGGGAGTCGCCCGATCCGGCCGCGCCATCGAGAATGCCGACCTCGTCCTCCACGTCGTGGATGCCACATCGATGGATCCCTCTCCCAGCCTTCACGAAAAAGAAATCCTCGTCGCAAACAAAATCGACCTTCTCAGTGCGGGCGTAGCGATTCCCGCCCACGCCTGCGGCATTTCTTCGAAAACCGGTGAGGGTCTCAACACTCTCGTTGAGGCGATGATCCAAGCCACGGGCATCAGCCAACTCGCCGCTGGCGACTCTTTGGCGGCGATCAATGCCCGCCACAAAACCCTTCTTGAATCGGCATTGGAATACCTGCAGTCCGCTGCCGCTCTCGTGAGCACGAATGCCCCTCCCGAACTCAGCGCCGTGGAACTCCGCTCCGCGCTCGACTCACTCGGTCGCATCGTCGGCGCCACGGACACTGAAGAAATTCTCGGCGGAATCTTCAGCCGTTTCTGCATCGGAAAATAAGCGACCTTCACAACAAGACCTCCCTCTGAAGGAGTTTCTTGCACAAAAACCTCCCTCCCCCTTAAGGATGCAACCCCCTCATCCTCTGTGCCCTCTGTGTCCTCTGTGGTCAATCACCTTCCCTTCGCCTCTCAAATACGTGAATCCCGCCTTGCACGATCGCCCATCCTTATTTTTACTACCCGACTTATGTCTTCATCGGAATCAGGCTTTTCTCGCAAGAACCCCTTTCCGGCTGTGTTGTCTGTCAATCAAAAGTTAACGGGCGAAGGGTCGAACAAGGATACACGTCATTTTGAAATTTCACTCACGGGCTCGGGCCTGAAATACGAGGTCGGCGACTCCCTCGGGATTTTCCCGGCAAATACCCCTGCCCTCGTTGACTTGATCTTAAAAAACCTCGGCTTCTCAGGCGAGGAACCGGTGACCACGGCCGACGGAACCCCTGCAACCATCCGAGCCGCTCTCACCACGAGCTACATTCTCACCGAACCCTCGAAGCAACTGCTCCAAGCTGTTTCGGAAAAAGACAGCTCAGGCGCTTTCTTAGCCGATCTCCTCAAGCCCGAAGAAAAAGGCTCTTTAGAGAAGTTCCTCTGGGGCCGTGATGTTCTCGACGTGCTGGAGGAATTCTCCGCTGCCCGCTTCACTCCCGAGGAATTCGTGAAGGTTCTCCGCAAGCTTCAACCGCGGCTCTACTCGATCGCCTCTTCGCAGCGCGCTGTCGGCGAATCCGTGCACCTCACCGTTGCCGTCGTCCGTTTCAAAGTGGAGCACAGCCAGCGCCAGCGTGAAGGCGTTTGCTCGACCTTCCTTTCTGAACGTTCTGCCGCTGGCGTTCCTGTGTTTGTGCACTCGGCCAAACATTTCCGCGTTCCAGAAAATACCGACACCCCAGTCATCATGGTCGGTCCAGGAACTGGCATCGCACCATTCCGTGCCTTCCTGCAGGAGCGCGAAGCCACAGGCGGCAAGGGGCCAAACTGGCTTTTCTTCGGCGAGCAGCGCGAAGCCACCGATTTCCTCTACCAGCAGGAATTCGAAGCCGCCGTTTCCAGTGGACTTCTTCAAAAGTTCACCACCGCCTTTTCCCGCGACCAAGCCCAGAAAATCTATGTGCAAAACCGCATGATCGAGCATGGCAAAGAACTCTTTGAATGGCTCGAAAAAGGCGCTTATTTTTACGTTTGCGGTGATGCCAAAAACATGGCCAAGGATGTCGATGCCGCCCTCCACACAATCGTCGAACAAAACGGCGGTAAATCGGTGGATGAAGCCCGTGAATACATCGACGCACTCAAAAAAGAAAAACGGTATCGCAAGGACGTTTATTAATGGCAACCGTCCTCCGAGCAGGGATAAGCCGCTTCGCTGAAAAATCTCTATGAGCCCAAGCCCGCAACACATCCACTTCCTAGGCATCTGCGGCTCGGCCATGGGCTCGATCGCCGCCGCCATGCGTGATCGCGGATTCAAAGTCACCGGCCAAGACGAAAACGTCTACCCCCCGATGTCCACTTTCTTGGAATCCAAGGGCGTCGAAATCACAGCGGGGTTCCGTCCGGAGGATATCCCTGCCGCCGATCTCATCGTCATCGGCAACGCCATGTCGCGCGGCAACCCCGCCGTGGAAGCGGTTCTCAACCGCAAGCTCCTCTACCTTTCGCTTCCCGAAACCCTCAAGCAGTTTTTCCTCCGTGGCAGGCACAATTTGGTCGTCACCGGCACGCATGGCAAAACCACCACCACTTCGCTTCTAGCTTGGATATTTGAATCCGCTGGAGAAGCTCCCGGATACCTGATCGGCGGCATTCCCTCGTATCTCGGCCAAGGTGCGTGCCTGCGCGACTCGAAGCACTTCATTATCGAAGGCGATGAATACGACACCGCCTTCTTCGACAAACGATCGAAGTTCATTCACTACCTCCCCGAGCTTGTGATCGTGAACAACGTGGAGTTCGACCACGCCGATATCTACAGCAACCTCGAGGAGATTAAGATCAGCTTCCGACGCCTCCTGAACATCGTGCCATCAGAAGGAATGGTGCTCATCAATGGGGACGATGCCAACTCCATCGATGTCGCCGCAAAATGCCACGCCCCTGTCGTCGGCGTCGGCTTCTCGGAGAATTGCGCGAACCAGATTCGCCATGTCGTCCACAGCCCAGAAGGCTCTTCATTCGAACTTTTCGGCGAAACCTTTTTTGTGCCGCTCTCTGGCGATTTCAACATCCGCAATGCCGCCATGGCTGCCTCCGCAGCCCATTACTACGGCATTCCGACCGAGTCCATCCGCACCTCCCTCGCGGCTTTCCAAGGCATTCGCCGCCGCCAGGAAGTACGCGGCATTGTTCGCGGCATCACGATCATCGACGACTTCGGGCACCATCCGACCGCCATTCGTGAGACACTCGCCGGCCTTCGCAAACGCTATGGCCACGCTCGCCTCTGGGCCCTCTTCGAGCCACGCTCAAATACGACCCGCCGCGCCATTTTTCAAAACGACCTCCCCACCGCTTTTGCCGAAGCCGATGGCGTGTTCATCGCTCAAGTCGCCCGCCTGGACCAACTCCCAGAAAATGAACGACTCAATCCCGAACGCGTCGTGGCCGACATCGCCGCCTCCGGTAAACACGCTTTCTACGAGCCAACAGCGGATTCCATCATCGAAAAACTCAAACCCCTCGCGAAAGATGGCGACATCGTCGTGGTCTTCAGCAACGGCAGTTTCGATGGCATCCACCAAAAACTCATCGAACGGCTCTAGCTCCAAGCCCACTCAACATCACGGGGCGAAAAAATAGACAACCCCGCACGCATACACTTCGTATGTATTTTTGTGCAAAGAATCCCTGATATCAGTTTCCAAGACAACGCAGGAGTGATGATTCTTCCGTGGAACTCTCTTTTTCCTAGAGCTATGCTTCCGCTACATATTTTTGAAGAGCGGTATCGCCTCATGTGCAAACTCGCCCTCTCCAGCAACCGCATGATTGCTATCGCTCACGCCACCGATGATGGAACGATCGCCGATATCGGAAGCCTCGGCGTGATCCGTGCCGCAGTGACCAATGCAGACGGAACCTCTAACCTCATCCTGCAGGGAATTGGACGCGTCGCATTCGGCGACATCACAATGGAACCCTACCCGCAAGCCTTTCTATCCGTCCTTCCCGATTCCGAAGAGAATGACGCTTCCCTTACCTCCCTTCGAACAAAAATCAGCGACGCCTGCCTAGCTACCTTTGCCGACAACACAGAGGCCCTCCAATACCTCAAAAAACACATTTCAGAGACTTCCTCGGATAGCGACTTCACGGACATGATTTCCTCCATCCTCATTGACCCTCAGTCCCGCCGCGACCTCCTCGAAGAACTCAACATCGCGACCCGCATGCACCTCCTCCTCGACGCCCTGCAATCCGAAAGCTCGAATGCTTAGACCACAGAGGCAAGCCATCTCCTTGTCCTACTTTTTTCATAAAAAACACAGAGACATTCAGCTTGACACCGTGCCCATTTTTAACGCGTTATTAATATTGAGCTTTTTGCAAAACCTAAACACATCATAAATTTCGATTCAAAATCCCATATTCCATATCCCATATCCCATATCAAATTCAAAGATCCGACCTTGAATTTGATGATTTTTGCCCACGAAGCTTTTTTGGGATGTCATTTTTCACGAAAACTGGCGGTAATCTCGAGCTCGGATGAGCATTTGACCTACGGCAGGATGGAAATGAGTAGTTCTGCGGTGAGTGCCAGCACCCCAAAGACTGTATGTCCACCTGTATCGTCTTAGCAACGGATCAAAACTATGTGAGGCAGGCCTGTGTCACCTTGGCGTCTTACGCGCTCAGCAATCCGCTGAATCGCTATCACACTTTCGTTCTTGTTCATCAAGTCGATATGTATGGATTTGAATTACTGCAAACCACGGCGGCGGCTTTTGGGCTCAAGTTGGGTATTATTCCGGTCGATCTTGAGTGGACTTCAAAACTACCTGAGGCATTTCGTGCCGGAATGGCCCACGTATCTCCGATGACCTATTCCAAGCTCATAGCGGCGGAGTATATTCCATCCAACTATACGAGATGCCTTTTGTTGGACAGCGATTTGTTGGTTGTAGGCAAGATTGATGCGCTGGCATCGCTCTCCATTGGCGAGTTCGCCATAGGTGCTGTTCCAGACTTTATGATGCCTGAACAAAGCGGATTGCGAATCGGGTTAAAAAATCCCAAGAGTTACTTCAACGGCGGCGTGCTTTTGGTTGACATTCAAAACTGGAAAAAACACGCGCCCCTGTTGAAACTTCCCTCTCTTGTCGAGGAATTTTCCTCCAGAATCTGCTACGGGGATCAGGACATCCTGAATATTATTTTTGAGAATGCCTATCTCAACCTTGGTTACACATACAACCACATGGTGATGGTGAATCTTTCCGGAGTTATTCCCAACCAGCGTCTCGGCAGTGAACCGCCTGCCATTTTGCATTTCCCAGGCCAGATCAAGCCATGGCATGAATATGCGCCACAGAACCTACAAGCCGTCTATTTCCGCTATGCATCCGCCTGTCAGTGGATAGGTATGAAGTTGCTGGAACCAATTTCCCTCGAAGAAAAAAATGTGGCGGCGAAACTTTCTAAAAACCTAGGGAATAAAAATCTATGTGAAAAATATGTCGCTAAAGTGCAATGAGCGCCTGTTTTCTGATCCATAAATACATCACTGTTAAGCACTATGAATGAAAGCACACTGCCTACCATACCCTCTCATCGTCACATCAACGCATCGCCAGACGAGTTGGCTTTGCTCAAACAATGTCGTCCTTACACGATGACCCCGCCCGAGGTAACGCTCAACGCCATTCGTGCGGCTCAATATGTTGCCAAACACAATATTCACGGAGCGGTCGTTGAATGCGGCGTGTGGCGAGGCGGGGTTAGCATGGCCATGGCTTCGCAACTGAAATTACATGGCCAACAAAGGGATATATATCTCTACGATACTTTTGATGGAATGAGTGAACCCACGGAAAATGATATCGCGCCATCCGGCCAAAAAGCCGAAGTATTACTTAAAAACCTTGCCAAAGATGAGCAAAACCACATATGGGCATTCGCACCAATAGATAAAGTCCGTAGTAATGTGGAGTCGATGGGGTATCCCACGGAAAAAATCAAATTCGTCAAGGGAAAGGTCGAGGAAACAATTCCTGGAACCATTCCTGAACAAATCGCACTCTTGCGATTGGATACAGACTGGTATGAATCCACTAAACACGAACTGCTGCACCTCTATCCTTTGCTGGTATCTGGCGGTGTTTTGATTTTGGATGATTACGGATACTGGGCAGGCGCAAGAAAAGCAGTGGATGAATTTTTTGGAACTCTTAATACGAAACCGGAGCTTAATATTGTCTATGATGGCATTGCAAATTCTGCTCGATGGGCCATTAAACCTTAAACTCTATGAAAACACGGGAAGAAATGTTGAGCCGGATTCCAAAATTTTCGGTTTGTGCTGAGATAGGTGTTTTTAATGGCGCTTTCAGTCAGTGTATTATTGATATTATCAATCCAAGATCTCTATTCCTTGTTGATATATTCGCGGGACAAATGATTTCCGGTGATAAAAACGGAGAAAATGTTCAACAAATCAATTTATACCAGAGCTACTTTGATCTTTTTAGAAAGTATTTAAACAACCCAAGCATCAGCTTATACCGAGGTCCAAGTGGACATTTTCTGAGTCTACTCCCAGATGCTTATCTGGACTTCATATACATAGACGGCGATCATTCCTACAAGGGAGTCAAAATCGATATCGAACTCGCCAGAAAAAAGGTCAGATCAGGAGGTTTTATTTGCGGACATGACTACACCGCGCAATTTCCAGGCGTCATCCAAGCCGTCGATGAATTCTGCGCGGGTTATCACACAAAATTAGAATTAACCCAATCTGACAAGTGCCCGAGTTATTTAATTTTTAACCCCTAGTCGATCTTTAAAAAGGGGTTGATACTGGAAATTTCTGATTGCTTTGCGCAAAAGGGGGGCGGGAATTAATTATAGGCATAGAAGTCCATGCCACCTTTTAGCCCCCCCTTCCGGCGACAAGGCCCCGTTTCTCGGAGATGGTGTGCGGGCTTTACCGCAAGAGTCGGACGGCGGCTCCCTCCGGTTCGTAGCCTACGCCTCGGAGAGCGCGCCGTCCCTACCCTCGGGGAACGAGGTCGCGCTTCGCTCCTGGGTGCGGCTTTACATCTATAAAATTTGTATGGTTCATAGAAATTTAGAGGGAAAGGCGTGAGCCCAAGAGGTTCAACATTTATTTCCATAAGCCAACACACTCGTAGAGGTATCGCCTCCGTCGGTTCGCCAGCCAAAGTCGACGTTCGCGCCGGGTTTTCCCTCGACCAACTCTGCCGATTGGTTGCAGAAAACATGGAGCCATTTGACTTCATCAGCGTCGATGCCAGCCATCAAGCTGCCGATGTGCTGGGCGATGCCGTCCTGTCCTTCCAACTTCTCAAACGAGGCGGAATCATCGCCTTCGACGACTACATCTGGTCGCCTATGCGCCCAGGAACGGAAAACCCGCTACTCCTCCCGAAGGCCGCGATCGACGCCTTCACAACGATCTATTCGCAAAAGCTCCGCATTATTCCCAATCTGCCCCTTTACCAACTGTATATTCAAAAATACTAGCTGGCAATTTGCCGCTAACTGCGACAAGGCTATTTTTAACTCGTAACGCTTTACGAAGCTTCCCGCCTACGCAGCCATGTAGGGCAATTTGGCGGCGCAGGTGCGCACGTCCTCGATGCCTTCCAAAAGATCGGCGATGGCGTCCCACTTGCCGGTCACCAAGGCCTCTTGGGCGTGGGGCGGCAGGGCGGCTGGGAAATCCATATCTGCAATGCTGAGCTTGCCCTCCAAGAGGTCCAATGTGATCAAGGCTTCTGGATCGCTTTCGATGATCTGGGCTACATCGCGGATGTCTTGTCCGCTCATGACGGCGCAGGGCATCCCGAGCGTGATGGAGTTTCCAAAAAAGATTTCCGCGAAGCTTTCAGCAATGACAGCGCGAATGCCGAAGCGGTAGAGGGCTTGGGGGGCGTGTTCGCGAGAGCTTCCGCAACCGAAGTTGGAACCGGAAAAAAGGATGCTGGCACCGGTGAAACGAGCATCATCGAGCGGGTGGGTTTTCCCCTCCCCTTTAGCGGCCGCGCGGGCGTCGAAGAAGGCGAACTCACCTAGACCGTCAAAGGTGATGCATTTCATGAAGCGTGCAGGAATAACGCGATCGGTATCGAGATCATCGCCGGGAACGTAAACGCCACGGCCACTGGTTTGGGTGATTTTTTCGAGAGCCATTTTATTTTTCGGATTGAGAAGTGAGTGTGAAATGGGGGCGTTATTTGATGTCGAAGATCTCACGGGCATCGGAGATTTCGCCCGTGATAGCGGCGGCGGCGACCATGAGGGGCGACATGAGGACGGTGCGTCCGGTCGGACTTCCTTGGCGGCCTTTGAAGTTGCGGTTACTGGAACTGGCGCAAAGTTGGTCACCGACGAGTTTGTCGGGGTTCATGCCAAGGCACATCGAGCAACCCGCCCCACGCCATTCAAAGCCGGCATTACGGTAAATCTCCGCTAAGCCCATACTTTCGGCGAGGCTAGCCACGCTCTGGGAGCCTGGAACCACAATGGCTTTTACGCTACTGCTGACCTTGCGGCCCTTGATGTAGCGAGCCACTTCCTGCAAGTCGCTCAAGCGTCCATTCGTGCAGCTTCCAAGGAAGGCCACTTGGACCTTGGTTCCCTTGATGGGTTTGCCTGCGGTGAGTTGCATGTGGATGAAGGCCTCCTCTGCTGTGGCTCGGTCTTTCTCCGGCACATCGGAAGCGAGAGGAACGTTTTCGTTAATGAAGATCGCTTGGCCGGGATTGATGCCCCAAGTGACTGTCGGAGCAATATCCGCCGCATCGTAAGTGACGATATCATCGTAAACGGCATCTGGGTCGGATGCGGTGGCCTTCCAGCGAGCCACAGCGGCATCCCAATCCGCGCCCTTGGGAGCATAGTTGCGGCCTTGCAGATACTCGAAAGTGGTATTGTCGGGATTCACGTATCCCACACGGGCACCACCCTCGATGGACATGTTACAAACGGTCATGCGTTCTTCTTGCGTGAAGGCGTCGAATGTGGTGCCGCCGTATTCGTAAGCGTAGCCGAGACCGCCGTTGACTCCGAGCTTACGAATAATGTGAAGAATCACGTCCTTTGCATAAACACCAGGGCTCAACTTGCCATTCACATTGATGCGACGGACCTTGGGTTTGCGGATCGCCATTGTCTGCGTGGCGAGCACGTCACGGACTTGGCTAGTCCCAATGCCGAAAGCGATAGCTCCAAAAGCGCCGTGGGTGGATGTGTGGGAGTCGCCGCAGGCAATCGTGGTGCCCGGCTGAGTGATCCCTTGCTCAGGGCCGACGATGTGAACGATGCCTTGTTGACCGCTCGGAAGATCGAAAAACTTGATCCCGTGATCGTCGCAATTTTTACGAAGTGCCTTGATCATGGAATCCGCAAGAGTATCACTGAATGGCTCGTGGCGCTCGTCGGTCGGAACGATGTGGTCTACGGTTGCAAAGGTGCGGGAAGGGTAGAGAACCTTCAGTCCCAGATCCCCCAACATGCCGAATGCTTGAGGGCTGGTGACCTCGTGAATGAGGTGCGTGCCGATTAAAAGCTGCGTGGATCCATTGGGCAGGGTGCGGACGGCGTGGGCCGCCCAGACTTTATCAAGTAGGGTCTGACTCATAATAGTGCGCAGTATACTATCCATGGATCGATCGCTTGCAAGCCACTATGCAAACGCCCCACTTCCTTAACCCGAATTCAGCAAAATTGACCACAAAAAACACAGAAAGCACAGATAATCAGCACTTTGGAATTTCACAAGGATCCAATGTTTTGTGCGATATCCAAAACCCTTAAGGAATTCCTGTGAATCCTTTTAATCCTGCCATCCTGTCTAAAAATCCGTTTGGGGGTTTCAAAAAAGCCATCTATCTCGATGCGAAAAGTATTACCACTCTTTAGCGGGAACGGCTTTTTTGCGGCGGCGTTGGGCATCTGCAAGGAATTCCATCTGCGTATCAAAACGTTCCTCCCCCGGCGCCAGATCCCGCAAACGATAAACTCCGTCGGGCTGCATCACCTGGGATTTGACGTTGTCTTTCCAGAACCAAGATAAAATCTCGTCCACATGACGGATCATGCCTGGAGCCGTGAGCGGAAACACTGTTTCCACACGGCGGAAAAGATTTCGAGGCATCCAATCCGAACTCCCGAGATAAATGCGGACGTTCCCACCGTTTTCAAAGCGAAAGATGCGACTATGCTCAAGGAAGCGCCCAACAAGGCTTCGGACCTCAATATTTTCACTCACTCCGGGGATGCCAACCCGCACGGCGCACATACCGCGAACGAGCAAACGAACCGGGACACCTGCGGCGGAGGCGCGGTAGAGAGCTTCGATGATCCCCTCCTCCACGAGCGAGTTGACCTTCGCGTAAATACCACAAGGGCGTCCCGCCATCGCATGGCCAATTTCGTTTTCGATCAGTTCGTGAAAACCTTCGCAGAGCCGCCATGGGGCAACCATCAGTTCCTTCATCACCGGAAAACGCGACACGCCGGTAAGGCAATTAAATGTTTCCGCCAACTCGCTTGTCAAAGCCTCACGGCAAGTTAGAAGACTCAAATCCGTGTAGATTTTTGCTGTCGAGGGATGGTAGTTACCGGTGCCCATGTGAGCGTAACGACGAATGCGCTCGCCCTCACTGCGAATGATGAGCATCGCCTTGGAGTGGATTTTTAAGCCAGCAACACCATAGACCACATCCACCCCAGCCTCCCGCATCATGCGGGCCCATTGGATATTTGCCGCCTCGTCGAACCGGGCCTTCAGTTCGATGACGGCTGTGACCTGCTTGCCATTTCGCGCAGCGGCAATGAGGGCCTGAACGATCGGGGAGTCGGAGCTTGTGCGATAGAGCGTTTGCTTGATCGCCAAGACCTGAGGATCCTCGGCCGCTTGAACGAGAAAATCCACTACCGTCTGGAAGCTGTCATAAGGATGATGGAGCAGAATGTCACCCTTGCGAATGTGATAAAATAAATCGGACTCGGTATCGAGCGAGACCACAGAGCAAGGCGTGAAGCGCTTGTAGCGGAGATCTGGACGGTCGAGCTGCATCGCCAGTGGCATGAGGCGGGAGAGATTAAGAGGCCCATCGATACGGGAGACATCTTCTTCCTCCAAATTAAAAATATCCAAGAGACGCTTGACCACACGATCAGGGCAATCGTGCTTCACCTCAAGGCGCACAGCTGCCCCCCGCTTGACTTTGCGGAGTTCTTCTTCAATCGCATGAAGGAGATTGCTGGCCTCTTCCTCGTCCACGTAGAGATTGCTGTTGCGGGTGACGCGGAAAAGATGAGCGCCCTTCACTGTCACTCCCCGGAAGAGGGTTTCAACATGCTCCTGGATGAGGTTACCGAGAAAAATATAGTCATCCCCATCGGTGCGTTTCGAGAATGGCACCAAGCGCGGGAGGATGCGGGGAGCCTGTACGACAGCGATGTCCGTATTGAGTCCATCGCCCTCAAGTTCCACGATCACATTCAGGCTCTTGTTGAGGAGTTGGGGAAAGGGATGTGCGGGATCCACGGCGAGCGGAGTCAGAACTGGATAAATTGTCTCGTGGAAATATTTCTCAAAATACGCGCGCTCGTCGGGCGGCACATCAGGATAGCTGTGAAATCGGATTCGCTGGGCATCGAGGGCGGGCGCGATGTGCTCATGCCAGCAACGGTATTTATCATCCACCATTCGCTTAGTACGCGCGCTAATGAGTGCGAGCGTCTCCTTCGCGGAGAGGCCATCGGGGCCGGTCTCCGAGGATTCGGTTTGCATCTGTTGCTTGAGACCGGCAACTCGAACCTCAAAGAACTCATCCAAGTTCGAACTGACAATACACAGAAACTTCAGCCTCTCGAGAATCGGGTTGTCCTCGCTGAATGCCTGATCGAGGACACGCTGATTGAACTCCAACCAACTTGTCTCTCGATTAACGAAATATTCCTTCTTGGAAAAATCCATACCCCTATGGTCTTTCCAAGGCACGATTGGTCAAGGGTGGATTTTAAACAGCATCGTCGCAAGCCAGCTGCAAATCGAATTAAGACGCCCTTCAGCGAGTCCAATCCAGCGCAGCAAGGCGTCTAGCGACCTCCACCACATTCGCACGACTATTAAACGCGGATATGCGGAAGTATCCCTCACCGGCTGGCCCGAAACCACTTCCTGGCGTGACAACGACATTCGATTCACTGAGGAGTTTGTCAAAAACCGCCCAACTCGTGAGATGCTTCGGCGCATGGACCCAGATATACGGAGCGTTCGTGCCACCGAAGGCCGTGAGGCCGCACTTCTCAGCCGCACTACGCAGAATAGCGGCATTGCCCATGTAATGCTCAATGAGATCGGCAATCTGAGATTTTCCAGCGGGCGAATAGAGGGCCTCAGCCCCACGCTGCGTGACGTAGCCGACCCCATTGAACTTTGTGCTGAAGCGGCGATTCCAAAGCGGATGAAGCGGCATCTTTTCCCCGCTCGCATTTTGGCATTTCAAATCTTTGGGAACGACAGTGAAAGCGCAGCGAACGCCGGTGAATCCTCCATTTTTGGAAAAACTACGGAACTCGATCGCGCAGCGTCTCGCGCCGGGAATTTCATAAATCGAATGCGGAATCTCAGGGTCGCGGATGTAAGCCTCGTAGGCCGCATCGAAGAGGATCACCGCGTCATTCGCGAGAGCGTATTCGACCCATGCGGTCAACTGGGCCCGCGTAGCCGTGGCTCCCGTCGGATTATTCGGATAGCAGAGATAAATGAGGTCCACCTTTTCGGAAGGAATGGCGGGCACAAATCCATTGTCCGCGTCGCATGGAAGATAAACGAGACCGCTGTAGAGTCCGCTTTCATCGGCTTCGCCGGTGTGACCAGCCATGACGTTCGTATCCACATAAACGGGATAA
>Ga0114971_10000697_pt1 | contig 22510 bp, 20 predicted proteins | sample M_140625_MF_Meta_FD_87320 | JGI IMG/M metagenome (GOLD analysis project Ga0114971, IMG submission 87320) | Freshwater microbial communities from Lake Montjoie, Canada to study carbon cycling - M_140625_MF_MetaG | ecosystem: Environmental > Aquatic > Freshwater > Lake | place: Lake Montjoie...
AATAGCATCACTTTTAATAGCATCACTTTTAATAGCATCACTTTTAATAGCATCACTTTTAATAGCATCACTTTTAACATCATCACTATTAGTATCATCACTTGTATCATTTGAACTGGTTTCCTCACCAAAACCCTCTAATGCCGCTTTATCTCCAAATTGTAATATATTTGTTATAGTTAATGCTATACATAATATAACAATCATATTTTTACTAAAAAATGATGTAATAAATCCTACTAAAATAAATATAGAAACCAACATATAATTTAATGATGTTACTAAATAAAACAAATTTGCAATTGATAATATTAATATAAAATACAATATAATTCGACTATTCAATATTAGATACATATTTGATAATATAGCATTTTTACTATTTTGAATTGATTTACTATATGTAGTCTTTTTGGACATAATTATAAAATAGTATGATATTATATTATTTTACATATCATAAATAATTTTTTATTCAAATAATTTTTTATTCAAATAATTTTTTATTCAAATAATTTTTTATTCAAATAATTTTTTATCCAAATAATTTTTTATTCAAATAATTTTTTATCCAAATAATTTTTTATCTAGACCAGTTTTAACACAAAAAATACGATGAACTACAATACCTAATGTAAAAATAACAATTAACGTTAAAATCAGTGATATTTTAAATAACCATGAAATAAATACAGAACAAATGACAACAACACCAACATCAAATAATGAAATATCAAAGATTCTATATTTACGTATTCCTTCATTTGGTTTTCCAAATAAATCTTTATATTTACATAAATCCGGCATTTATATATATATAAATTAGTATAAATAGTATATTATATTATTAATAGCAATGTCTAAATATTCTATATCTGATTCCATTGAATTGGAAAAACAACCTGAATTTTTACAATTTTTAGAAAATAATAACAAATCAATATCTGTTAAAATAGAAGATTTGTCTGAAGTATTATTACAGCCAGATGAAAACCGATATGTTATGTTTCCTATCCAAGATGACAGTATATGGAAAATGTATAAAAAACAAATGGACTGTTTTTGGAGAGCCGAGGAAATCGACTTTTCCAAAGATTTAATTGATTGGGAAAATTTAACTAATGATGAGCGTTATTTTATTTCTATGATATTGGCATTTTTTGCTGCATCGGATGGTATTGTCTTGGAAAACTTGGCAGTTCGTTTTATGAAAGATGTGCAATTATCAGAAGCTCGTGCATTTTACGGTTTTCAAATTGCTATGGAAAATATACATTGTGTATCAGGTAATACAAAAATACTAACTGACAAAGGATATTTTAAAATTTCCGAATTAGTTAATGAACGTGTAAATATTTGGAATGGTTACGAATTTACCGATGTTTTAATTGAATTTACTGGAAATAAACCATTATATAAGGTTAAATTATCAAATGGTTTAGAATTAGATTGCACACCCGGTCATAAATGGTTAATACAACAAGATACAGAACCCAATTTAGTAAAAGTTAAAACGCATAATTTAGTTATAGGTGATGTATTGCAATTTTATGATTTACCAATAATAAATACGCCAGATTTAGACATATTTGAAAACCCATATATTCAAGGATTTATTAGTGGTGAAGGAACTTATTCACAAATGGAGTTGTTTATTTACAATAATTGTATTGAATCTACACCCACATTAGAAAATAATTTAGAAATTTATTTTAAAAATACGAATCTTTTAGATCATTCTAAATATACTGTTCCAATTAATTACAGTTTAAACACAAAATTGCGATGGTTAGAAGGATGTGTAGATGCATGTGGATCATTTAGTCTAAATAAACAAACAAACACTAATATAATACAAATTATATCATCTCATTTATTTTTAAATGAAATTCAATTATTATTAACTACAATGGGTGTTCAATCCACAATTGAAATATCAGATAAACTTGAAAAAAATATTACTGATGATTTTTATAATATTCAATATATCTTAAATATTTTATCTGTAAGTAAATTGTATAATTTAGGGTTTGAACCAAAACGGTTATTATTATTTTATTGTGAAAAAATTATAGAACATTTTCCAGAAAAAGTGTATATTAGTAATATTACACAAATATCCTCTAATTCGCCAACATTTTGTTTTAATGAACCCAAACGTCATACAGGAATTTTTAATGGTATTTTAACAGGTCAAAGTGAAACATATAGTTTAATGATTGAAACCTATATTAAAGATTCTATTGAAAAACGCCGACTTTTCCAAGCTACACAGAATTTTCCGTGTATTCAAAAAAAAGCGGATTGGGCCAAAAAATGGATTTCGGATAATAAATCATCATTTGCAGAACGTTTAGTTGCATTTGCATGTATTGAAGGTTTGTTTTTTAGTTCAAGTTTTGCATCAATATATTGGATAAAAAAACGAGGACTTATGCCGGGATTAACTTTTTCAAATGAATTAATATCACGCGATGAAGCACTCCATACAGAATTTGCAGTTCTTTTATATAGTAAATTAAAAGGACGTTTAACAGAAACTCATATTTGTGAAATTGTCAAAGATGCTGTTAAAATTGAAAAGGAGTTTATTTTAGAAGCATTGCCGTGTAGATTAATCGGAATGAATTCAAAATTGATGAGTCAATATATTGAATTTGTTGCAGATCGACTAATGCTCCAACTTGGATATGAAAAAATTTACAAGGCATCAAACCCGTTTGATTTTATGGAATTAATTAGTATTGAATCTAAAGTGAATTTTTTTGAACGAACAATTGCAGAATATGCTTTAGCAAATAAAGAAATAATTGGAGATGTATTTGATTTGTCAAGTGAATTTTAACATTTATATGGCAGATAAATATAACATTTTGCATGTATTTAATAATACCTGCAAAACTAGTGTAATAAATATATATTATTTTGTAAAGTTATGACTGCGGTGTTAAGTGGAATGCATTCTAATAATGCATTTAGCTGGATGCACTGCTTAATACATCACTCAATTTGGACTTAATTATAAACTTTTTATTAATAATTACTCCCTCGCGATTTTCATATTTATGAATAATTCTAACATTATCTATTTTAGTAGCAGTTGACACAATTGGCATTGGCAGAACTTCTGTCGGTTTAGTATGTATAGGAATTAAATTTGTATAACTATCTATATTTGTTTCAGATATAAGTTTAATATCATCCTCTGATAACTTATAATATTGATAAACATCAGAATCAGTCCATTCTTTGTCTAATGGTGGCAATGGAATCCATTTACATGTAGTATTGCTTATATTTTGCGTGTTTTTTCGAATTGATAACATCATATTTGGCAATCTACATTTCATATAAGATAATAGCGATTTAGCCTCATTTTCGGTATTTATATCAAATGATATATAGGTTTCACTATGAACCTCATCTGGATTGCCAATTATTAAATTAGCAAACCCACTAAATCCGCCATAAGCAGCCGATGGAGTAATTACTTTCCATTTTCCAAACTTATTATCTGGAATTGATTTTTTTTCAATATATTTATTAAAACCTTTCTGTTGAGAAACATAACATTTTATATCTTCTACCATTTGAATATCGTGTAATCGAATATCAGTTAACGGAATACCATAATTACCTTTAGACTTATATATACTATTTAATTTTGGAAATTTACTAAGTTTATCAATTAGTGTTAAATACTTTGAATCAATTAGAATATCACAATCATTTAAATTTATCATTATTCCATTATATTTACATTGTCCATTATATTTATTATCTATTAGGAAATAATTAACACCGCCTTTAATATCGACAGATTTGCCAAATATTTTACATGCATCATCATAATGATTAATATATACAATATCTTTTCGACTTAACATATTTTTTCTAAAATCGTTTAATCCTCGACCGCCAGAAAACCATCTAGATGGTATTACGAAACATAACATTTGACATATATCTATAGAATACTCCACAAATTTATGATATAATGCGGGTGCATATCCATTTTTACCTTTAAATTCTTCATTATATGGAGGATTTCCAATAATAATATCGAATTTAGATATTCCAAATTCTTTTTGAATATCCATTTTTAATGAATCGCCCTCATATAAGTTTAATTTAAATTCATTATTTATATTAAATACTTGTTTTATAATAAAACAATTTTTTTTATTGGATTCGGCCATATATAACATGTTTTCAATTATATGTTTTTTACGTTCTTGTTGATTTATTATTTTATACTTTAATCCGTCCATTAATTTATAATATATTGCTACTGGAAAATTTCCCATTCCGGTAGTAGTATCACACCATGTTTTAGTTTCATCCTCATATATATTTTTTCCATATTTTTCAGTATAATGAGTTGCTAAATTATCTAACATATTATTATTAATAAATTGTAATGGTGTAAATACTTCACCGAATTTTTTTTTCTCAATAATTTTGGGTTTTAAACAATCATTGATTAATTGTAATAGTTTATCTGGAGTATCAATTAAACTTTGTAATGACATTTTAAATTGGATTGATATATTATATGTATTACTGTTATTATTAAAATATCTTAATATAATTTGTTTTATAATATTTATTAAATCTTTCTTATTCCACCAAATTAAACACATATCATCGAATATATCTAATAATTCTGCATTTTCATGTATTTCATTTAACATTCGAATAAAATCTTTATTTGACGATTTTAATGTTAGAATATTGGCTAATGGTATTATATTTACTAATACCTCTTTTGCAAATGATACTGTGATTTCAATTTCAGGTTTATCCTCTTTTTCGGTTAATGTGGGCAGTTTTATAATTGTTTTACCAGATGGTAAAACTTGAGGTTGATCGTCATCATCTTTAATGACAATAGTTGTAACTATATTATCATCTTTAATTGAACTTTTAAATGATTGATTAATTAATGATTGTGTTGTTGTGTCAAATTCAATATAATCATTTTCTAAATTTTGCAATAATGTTCTAAAACTATTGATTGGGTCTGATTTCCAAATTTCCATTAATTTTATTACAATTGCATCACTATTAATACGTTTTTGTTCCATAATATCTACATCAATATTTATTAAATTATTCTCGATTAAATATTTGATTTTTTCTTCAATACTATTATTATTTTTATATACTGTGTAATTTATACACGTATTTAGAACCCGACTAATATTTAAATCAATTACAAAACCGTATTTTTTGGGATTTAGTAAGTCAGTTCCCTCTGTCATCCCTCTATACATTTGTTGTAAAACTTTATCGGACGATAGTGTATTGTTCATTAATAATACAATATCGCATAAATTGAGTGTAATACCTAATGTAAGCATATTTCCAGCTAATAAAATAACACCCTCTTTACCAGATTTTCTTGCAATTATTTCTTGTTTAGAAATATCATCTTTTACAGATTTTGCTAATTCTTTATTTTTGCGATTAATACATAATATATCATATTTTGATAAAATGCTGTCTTCTTTCATCAGTTTTTCTAAACATATTGAAATCTCATTTATATTATCACTTGGTAAAAACCATATTTGCGTAAAAGGATTACGTGATTCTTTTTCAGAGCATATTCTATTAATTCGCGATAACATTGATTTATCGCCCATTTTATAATCAACTTCTTTTTTTGATCCTGAAATAAATCGTAATATTTGTTTTACCTCAGATTCATATTGAAAACGCGTTTTTGTTGGATTTAGTGCAAATAATATATCAAAGCAAAATCCATATTTACTTCCCATAATATTTGATTTTATAGCATCATATTTTTCATTATCATACATGGTTGTAATTAAATATAATTCTGGCATATTTTTATATGGTGCAAATATTTCATTTATACTAATTCCTTTGGTATTTACAAGATATTGTATTGTTTTTGTAATAATTGATTCTCCATGTTTTTCTTTTAATTTTTCAATATTTGCATAGTTTAATAAAATACTTTTACATATAACTTCATCCTCAATATCCCAATATTTTTGACACTCCAGTTTAATATTCCATTCTAATAACGATTTTTTATATGTTGCCGTTAGAAATACATGACTTGTATTTTTAGATGAATAAGACCGAACAATTGATTTAGATAATTCAGTTGTTCCACTAAAATGATTTTCATCAAAGAATATAATATCAATTTGTAAATTTTTAATTATAACAAGTGTTTTATCATCAATATAATTTTGCAAAAGTTGTTTAGACATAACAAATATATTATTTTCACCAATTTCTATATTTGGTATAAATTTTGAATCCTCAATGTTGTGTATTTGAAATGGCTCGAAATCGGAGAATGAATTAAATAGGTCATCAGTGAATTGAGGTGCGGTTTCAGTTGGAGCCGGTGTAATAATAAGAACATTTAATTTTCTTAATTTGTTAAACCGTTTTATAATTAGAGAACCTGTCATAATAGTTTTTCCACCTCTACATTTTACTCCCCATAAATGATTTTTTTCACCATTGTCTATATTTATAGATGTATCCTCTGAAATAAATTCTTGATGAAATCGTGGTATTAGTTGACTTTTTGGAGATAAATATAATTTATCATAATTTAATTCCAAGTTTTGTAAACTATCCATTATCAATTCAGTTTCAGTATACAACAAATAACCCGCCTTAAATTTTAAAAAACAATTATTTAAATTACTCATATCTAATATATGGTTTTCAGTCATATATTTTGTAATGTGTTTACTTGATTTATTTGCATTTTTTACTTTTTCTAATACTAATGTTTTGTCTGGAACAAGCATATAAATTTCATAATTATCATATACAAATATGTTATCATTCACTACGCTAACTATAGTATCTATATCATAATAACTAACTGATTTTTGTTTTGTAATATCAATTTGTGTTTTTGGAAATTTAGATGTAATAAATATATGGGTTTTTGATATTTTATTATATAATGAAATGTCGGATGAACCGCTCGAGTTTCCACTACAAACGGGTTCTTTCAAATAATCTGTATATGTTTTTAATTCTTTTAAATTTGCTAAATTTACATTACCTGTCATATGAATAAAATCCGATTTTGGAAATTGATCACATGCCCAAAATTTTATAACTATATCCCATAGCCGTTCAAATATAAAACCTTTTTCTGATTGAGTTTTACATTTTTCTAAAATGCTATGTATATTATCCATTTTTACAATATCTTTAATAAAATTGCCAACATTCATTTTCGAAAAAGTCATATTTGTTTCAAGTATAATTAAATACTTTTTTGTATTTTTTATAATCAATTTTATAAAGTATTATATTATATGAATCCATCCACATTTAATTCTGCATACATAACAAAAATACCGGTTGCTTTACCAAGTTTAGGAAATACTTTGACAAATTTTGTGATTGAACCTTCCCCAACAATTCAGCAATCTAAGATGTATTCATCTAACCAAAATTTTGTTGCATTAACCGATAATGTTATAAATGTAGACCGATTAGATCTTGGACAAATCTCAAATATACAAGAATTTGACTCGATTACCCCTGTGAAAGAATCATTTGATAATATAAATTTAAACATAACAAAAAATATGAATATCCAAGAACCCGAATTTGTTACTAAATTTTATATTGGGTCAATTACTATTGTTGGGTTATATATTTTTTACAGATTACTAGTAAAAAATAAATAATTATAAACTTATTTACGTTTATAAGCGTGTTTACGTTTATAAGTATGTTTACGTTTATTTTTTGTATGATAATGCTGTTTAGTTTTTGAAATAAATCCACCTTTGAATAACTTGTCTAAAACTTTTTTAGTTTTGTTTAAAACTGAGTTTATTACGTTCATATATATACTATAATTAGATTTTGTATTTTATCAATACAAAATCTACAATAAACTAAATTGTTAATTGTATAAAATCATCAACAGTCTAAAGTTTAAATCTTTTGTAAATTTCAAGTGCAACTAAACCGCCTAAAATTTGAGAAATACAATATGGAATTAATTCAGATGTAGGCAATGTTCCTGCAGCAGCCATAGTTATAGAAACTGCTGGATTAATATGTCCACCTGATACATTTCTTGTTAATAAAATAACCAATGCAAGAGCTGCACCAATTGCTAATGGATTTCCGGTTGCTAAAATAATATATACAAAGAACATTGTTCCTAAAAATTCAAATAAATACTGATTCATTTTATATTATATATAATATAGTATAAATTATGTTGCTAAATCAATAAAATATTTGATAAAACAACTAATATATTAATGAAATATTGGTGCATTTAGATATTTATTCGTGCATTTTGCAGGAACTGTTGATCCGCCACTTCGGACTCTATGGTATGCTTGTCTTTCTGTATTATTATCTAAAACAGTATTAAATGATATGGGGGTTCCGGATGCGTTTAATGAATTCGACCCAATCGAATTAATACGTCGTTTTGATATAATATTAGACGCATCTCGATTTCCACCTATCCATTTTTTTTGGACAGTCGATGCTTGTCCCGCATAAACATGGTTGATTGACAACTTTTTTTGTCCAAGAATAGTATGATTATCTTGTTTTACTAAAGGCTGTGTTTGTTCAAAATGACTTTCTATATATGCATGTCGATTATTTGAAAAATTGCTATCATTATTAGATGTTAGATTTTTTTGTGGCATTGCTCTATTTCCAGATAAAATACCATTATTGAGTTGATTTCGAATAGGAAATAATGATATCATATATATTATTATATGATTATTTATTTTAACTTACAATTGTATAACTTGTTGTAATAATACATCTAATTCACTATAACCACCAATAAACCGACCATTTTGAAAAATTAACGGAAAAGTTTTATGCATGTTCTTTGCATCATTTACTATTATCATTTACTATTATCATTTACTATTATATTTTATTCCATGATTTTGGATATAAATCAGAATTATTGTTTGATGGATAACATACAATATGTTCTAAATATGGTAAATCCTCCATATATCCAATATAAGCTGCCCACCAACTAAATGTGTTATTTGCTATGATATTATATTTACAATTGCCCATAATAATAATTTCATCATTTGAATTTCCTACGATTTGATTTAATGAATCATTATTATTATTATCAACAGATATATTACACATTTTTTCAGTTATAACAGATTCTAAATTACAATATTTAAAATTACAACTTGTAAATGTATTTTGTAGTATTGAAATATTACGCTCAACCTCAATTAAATCCCGTTTTTCACAAAAATATAAAATAGTAATATTTAAAATATTTGTATCATTTAATATGAATTGTAAACTATTTTTATAATATTCAAATGGCAATACAATATTTAATTTGTTATAATCACTTATACAAAAATGCATACTAATTGTTGTCAATTTATTCAAACCATTTTTCAAAAACCAATTATTATATTTATATCGTAAATCATAAATTCCAATCATTCGTGATATTTCGTAATACTCATTTTGGAAATATCGAAAACTTTGAAAATACCCATATAAAATTGCGGATTCATTTAATGTAATTTTAGGTAATTCATTATATTGACCTTCTTTATATTCTCTTATTTGTATAAATTTATGTTTTATGTCATTAGTGATAATAGTATTTGTAGTTAAATCATTTATGGCACTCAAAAATGTGTCCCAATATGTATATTTTACACCCCCATTTGTTAATTGTTTATTATATTGAAATAAAACAGGATGTTTATTTTGAATTGCATATGCAATAGTTGTAAACAAAATAAACAGTTGATTTCCTAATACTCCTTGCAAAATGCCTGTTATCATTATATATAATAAATTCTAAAATAAAAATTTTATAGTAGTATAAAATTTTTATGCATTCTTAGTATAAAATGCGATTTGCATTGATATTATTAACGCCTAACTGCCATTAAAGGAACATATGATGCATTATTTTGATCGCCTCCAAATTTATTATCATTATATGTTTGTCCAATTGCACGTTGTTTTTTATATGTAATATAATCAGATGAATCTGGCACAAATTTTACATTACACGTAGATGATGGAATTCCGGTTCCATCGCAACTTGATATAATACTACCAATTCGACTTTTCATTCCAGGTTTGTCAGCATTAACTTGATTTGGTCCACCACATATATAATTTGGTCTTGATAAAAAATCTCCGGAATTATTGACTGCACGAAATGGTGTTATAATTCGATTGCGTCCATTTACAGTGCCTGATGCATATGCCCCATTCCAAGAATTAGTTAAAATACGACGTGTCATTACTTGATTACTATCTTTATAATTATTAATTGTTTGTTTTGGAGATATACCTTTAAATCCGCCACCCAAATTATTATAACCAATAGACATAATATAATATAATATAATTATATATTATATTTATGTTAGATCAAGTTAATTCAAATAGTTTACCGGATGATTTAGTTAATATCGAATCCAGTATTATATATGATCCTCAATGTGTCCGTAAAAAAACAAATTGGAGTAATCCTTCTAATATATATAAATTTGATTCTAACGAATTTAATCCTGAAATACTACTAAATGATATTTCAGAATATTCTCCAAAATTAAATGCATTATTAAACAAAATTAAAGAACTAGATGCTAAAGATTTACAAACGGATGGTAAACTATATAAACATTTTATTTTTTCGGATTTGAAATCCGGCGGTCATGGTGCCAAATTAATAGCATCCGCATTTATTGCTTTTGGATTTAACTTAGGTTATTCAGCACCAAGAAAAGTGCCTTTACAAAAAGAACAAATTATTGAATCAGCTAAATCAATATTACCACAACCTGTAAATTCAATAATAAATTCAATATCAAACATATTTTCACCCACAAATGTATTAACTCAAGAAAAACAGATATCAGAACCCGCATTACCTTTGGAACAAGAATCAGTTTTAAATCAAGCATCAACTAAAGAATCGTCTTTAGAACAAAAATCTCTATCCAAAATTGAAAATGCAAATACAATGGATGGTGGAGAAAAAAATAACGATGATGATAATGATGATGAATATGAATATATTGATGGTAAAAAGGTAAAAAAAGTAAAAATTTGGGGAAAATTAGAATTACATGATGATGCAGAATTAAATAAAACAAATAATACAAATTTTTATTTATTATCATCAGTTAATGTTTATAATAATTCAATTAATGTTAAAACTAAAAAAGCAATATTAAGTAAATTTAATAAACGACCCGAAAATATTCATGGTGAAGAAATTCGGTTTATTATTATGGATAGTGGTTATAAAGAGGGTATTGATTTATTTGATATTAAATATATACATATTTTTGAACCTCAACAGACCGCATCAGATCAAAAACAAGTAATTGGACGTGGAACGCGCACATGTGGACAAAAAGGATTAACATTTCATCCAACTCAAGGTTGGCCATTATATGTATTTATTTATGATTTATCTATTCCTACAAATTTAAGACATTCATTTTTAAATTCAAAAACTGGATTTGATTTTTATTTAAAATCAATGAATATTGATTTGAGATTGCATACATTTATGGATGATTTGGAAAAAACTACTATATTTGGTTCAGTTGATTATGAATTAAATAAAAATATACACAGTTTTTCAATTATAAATGATGATAGTAGTCCAGATTCAATTAGTAGTAAAAGTAGTCTTAGTCTTAATAAAAGTCAAAGTAATTCCATTGAAATTGATGGCGGCAGTAAAAAACGTATTATAGTTGATAACCGTTCACCTATTATTGTAAATACAGAAGAATTTGATTTAGATCAACCACCGGAATTAGATAAATATTTTAAAAAAAAATCATTAACTGTTTTAAAATTACCTCGTAAAGTTAAAAAAGTTAATTTACCAAAAGTGGTATTAGAACCATTATCAGATATTATTCAAATTAATATACCTCCTTTGTCAAACCGCTTAAATTTTGAAGAAATGCGCAACCATATTAATTCACATTATTCGGACTTTGCATGGGAAAATGTAAAAATGGAAAATATGTGCGAAGAAAAATCTGACAAAATAGCTAAAGAAGCTACTGATGTAAATCAAGAAAATCAAGAAAACCAAGTAAACCAAGAAAACCCAGTAAACCAAGAAAACCAAGTAAACCAAGTAAATCAAGAAAACCAAGAAAACCAAGTAAACCAAGAAAACCAAGAAAACCAAGTAAACCAAGTAAACCAAGAAAAATCAAAAGGTGGTATAAAACAATATATCGGCGGATTATCGCATGTAATTAAATATACACCAACTCAAGATTTTATAAAACATTATATTACTCCCATGAACCCATGTAAGGGCACATTATTGTGGCATTCAGTTGGAACTGGTAAAACATGCAGTGCAATTGCAGCAGCAACCTCATCATTTGAGCGTCAAGGATATACTATATTATGGGTAACAAGAACTACACTTAAAAATGATATTTGGAAAAATATGTTTGACCAAGTATGTAATGAAAGTATTCGAAATATGATGGCGCGTGGTATTGACATTCCAACTGATTCAAAAAAAAGAATGAAATTATTATCACAATCTTGGAAAATCCGCCCCTTGTCATACAAACAATTTAGCAATTTAGTATCTAAACAAAATAATTTTTATCATAATTTAGTCAAAATAAATGGAGAATTGGATCCTCTTAGAAAAACATTATTAATTATCGACGAAGCCCATAAATTATATGGCGGCAATGACTTGTCATCATTAGAAACACCTGATATGAATGCGCTACATAGTTCACTTATGAATTCATATAATGTATCTGGAAATGATTCTGTTAGAATCATTTTAATGACAGCTACGCCAATTACACAAAATCCAATGGAATTGATTAAACTAATTAATTTATGCAAACCACATACAGAACAAATGCCAGATGAATTTGATGCATTTTCAAATAAATATTTATTGGAGGATGGGTCATTTAGTAAAGATGGTAGAAATAATTATTTAGATAATATTGCAGGATATATAAGTTATTTGAATCGAGAAAAAGATGCACGACAATTTTCACAACCACGCATTAAATTTATAAAAACATCAATAATTACAAACCAATCAGATATTAATCGTTTTGATAAAAAATACATGCGTGAATATTATAATTCGGAAATAATTGAATTAAAACAAAAAGTTAAAGAGTCAATTGATAATTTAGATAAAGATTTAAAAGATATTAATGCATCTAAATTTGGATTCTTGGAAAATGAATGCAGCAACGTAAATAACCCAGTTGCAAAAAAAGAATGTATAAAAATTGTTCGGAAAAATATTAGAGATTTAGTTATAGAAGCAAAAGCTCATGCAAATACAATTAAAACAAATATTAAAATAATTCAAGATGATATTAAAAATAAAAACCTTTTTAAAAAAACCGCATTAGAAGATATTCGCGACAATTTAGAAAAAAATCCAAACGATTTTGAAAAGTTCAAAAAAACCCCATATTATAATATTAAATATAATTGTAGTAAAAAAATAGATTTAGATTCCGATTTTATAGATTCATTTCAAACACATCCGCAAATGATAAAACTTTCAGGTAAAATACAAGAAATTGATATGGAAATTAAATTAAAAATAGATTCTTTGAAATTGGAAAAAAATCAATATATTGATAAAATTAAACAATTATCCGATATGCTTAAAACCAAAATATCAGATACTGAAAAAGCTGCAATTCGTATTTCTTTAGATGATGCTCGAAAAATTGCTAAAACATCTATGGCAACAAGAAAAAAAACAATTACATCTGAAATTAATCATTTAAAAAATGATAAACAAAAAATAGAAAAACAGAAAACAGATAAAGTGAAAGGAACTAAAAAATTAATGAAAATGCAATTACGTGAAAATACAAAAGATGAAAAAGAAAAACAAAAGGATATTTTACGTGCTGAAAATGAATTGAAAAAAACATTACGAAGTCAAGGACAATATGATAAAATATATAACGAGGATATCAATTTATTAGTTCAAAAATATTCAAAACAAATTAATGATGAATTTGCAAATAAACAAGATGAGATTCAAGCAAAAGTAGAAGAAAAACAAGCTAAAGCAGAAGAAAAACAAGCTAAAGCCGAAGAAAAACAAGCTAAAGCATTAATTACACAACAATTGCGTCTTGATAAAAAACAAAAACAAATTGAAAAACAAACTGAAATATCTAAACGTAAAACACAAAAAAAACTTAATATTCAAAAAAAAACCACAATTAATGCAAAAAAAGTCCCGATATTTAGACGAACTAAAAAAATTATATTACAACCTACACAAACTCCAAATATACAAACTCCAAATATACAAACTCCAAATATACAACCTACAAATATACAACCTACACAACCATAAAATTGAATAACTTTTTTAAAATATAATAAATTATATTAACAACAAATAAATATAATGATGAACTTATTAAACGATTTTAATAACTGCACAAATACCGAATGTGTTTTTAAACACACGGGTTCGTGTGTTGTAATGGAACACGATAATAATGAAGATAATAGTATTTTAAATCAACCAGATAAAGGTCAAATTTGCATGGATGAATGCCCGATTTGCATGGATGATATCGATCCACTCAAAAATAGATTAATTACTGAATGTGGACATATATTTCATACAAGCTGTTTAATGAAAAATGCAGCATTAAATGGATTTGGCTGCCCAATGTGCAGAACTGTTATGGCTGAGGAAGAACTTGAAACAGATGATGAGTCGGATGATGAACCTGACGAATTATATTCTGATTATGCTTTAAGAGGAATGCGTCTATTATTTCAATCATATGAAAATGATGATGATGATACAATTTCAGAGGATACTGATTCAGATGATACAACCGAAAATTCAGTTCAAGTTCCATCAATTAATTATTTGATGGAACAAATGCAAATTCATCATATTACACCAGAACGGTTATTAAAATGTATATTATCATCAAATTATGATGGATATCCGTCATTTGAACAAGATAATGATGCTATATTCAATCTGCTGGATACAATTATTATTGATTTTGTTCCAGAAACAGAAGAAATAAACAATTCTCAAACAGAAATTGTAGAAACAAATGCAACAGAAATTGTAGAAACAAATTATATTTTCCCATATGATGCAAATTATGATGATATCCAAGAACAGACAAATGCAGTAGAATTAAATAATCATGAAAATTGCGAGGATAATTCAGATGATATGATAATATTACCCGAATCTAATGATTTAAAATTATATAACAAAATTGGCGATTCATTAAACCAGTATTATGAAATAATAAGTGAAGTAAAATTATTTCATAAAATGCAAGACCATTTAAAAAAGGTAAACAATAATGAATTAAATCATAATAGTGCTATTAATAGCTGGTTTATTTAGACCGCTGAAAATTTATATTTTGTAATTAATAATTAATAATTTTTTTTATTATATAAACATAATTTTATATTAAGTGTATATGAATAATTTATCATCTATTGATTTAACTGTTCCATTAACAACCATTATTGATTCAGTTTCATCAATAACAACCCCAGTTATACCAATGATTCATTGCCCTCCAATATCAAAACAACCATCTATAGATCAAATTACAATGGAACTAATGATGAATAAATCGCATTATAAAAAATATTTAGCAAAACAAGATCCTAATAAATACCAAGAAAATCAAGAATATATAAACAAAATTAAAAAATATAAACTTAAAATTACAAATATTATGTTAGAATTATTAGATGATTCTGTAAAATCAAATGTATCTGAAAAATATACTCGTGATATTAATGATACATTTAATGTGTTTTAAAAACATGCGTTAAACATTTTGAAATATACGAACTACAATCAAATCTCGATACTGATACACTATTTGATCAATTAGACAATATTGATTCAAATAACAATAATTTATCAAATCCATCTGTTTTTGTAAATCCTCATTATACTATGGATATGTTTGTGAATAAATCACGTTTATAATATTTTGCAATTACATATAATAATATATGTTTATATTATTATGTTATCACAAACTAAAAAAACCAAAACTAAAAAAAACAAAACTAAAAAAAATAAAAAAGTTACTAAAGCAAATAGTTCAAAATCAAGTTCAAAATCAAGTTCAAAATCAAGTTCAAAATCAAGTTCAAAATCAAGTTCAAAATCAAGTTCAAAATCAAGTTCAAAATCATCGAGTATTGATTCGATCAAATATGAATTAACTAATCAATTGCCTGAAATTCAAGAAATTGGAAGTGGCACATTTGGAACTGTATATAGACCAAATATTCCATGTAAATATTTTCCATCATCAATGGAATTAGTAAGTAAAATTATTAATACAAAAAGTGCATTTGAAGAAAAAAAACATATTGATTTATTGCCAAATGAATTAGATGGTCTTTTATATTTAAAACTTGCAGAAGTATGTCCAATAATAGATGAATATAGTAAATATAATAAATATAAAAATAATTCAAATTTAATAATGAGATTTGTTGATGGTATTAATTTATACAATTTTTTATCAGAATTTAAAAATACTGAAAATCAAACTAATAAATGGGAACCACAATATGAAATTCGTGACCAAATACCAGATATACCATTACAAATATCAATTAAATTATTACAAGCAATATTTAATGTTTTTATATTATTACAACGATTAAATTATGAATTTAATATTTACCATAATGATATTTCGACAACAAACATGATGTATAATAAAACAACTAATAAAATATTATTAGTCGATTTTGGAATGACATCAGATAGTTGTCCGAATTTTAATTTTAATAGTAAACTAAAATCTAGTAATAAAATTTGTGATATAATTAAATATTTTGAAACATTATTTGCAATTTTTGACTCTATTTTTTATAATAAATTAATAAATACACATATTATACAAAAATTTCCATCATGGTTTAAAAATGGGTTAGAATTAAATGCATTAAATACAATTTATGATAATTATATAAGAAAAGAATTAAAACTACCTAAATCCAAAAATATAATTAATTTATTTAATACAAATAATGATTTATTTAAAAAATATAATATGTTTAATGATATTTTTATAAAGTTTATTGAATTAATTATAAAAGAATTAATAGAATATGAAAAAGAATTAATAGAATTTGAAAAAGAATTAATAGAATTTGATAAAGATTATAACTCAATTAGTGACGACTTAAAATTTGAATCATTGAGTATATAAACTATAAAATAGTTATTATTATTTTATATTATTGAAGAATTAAATCCTTCGTGAAACATAACTTTAGTGCGGATTTTTCTTTAAGGAATTGCCTCAGAACGTCTTATTGGATGTTTAAGGTTATGTGGCCTTTGGCCACATTGCCTGTTTTATATCTTCAACGGTCTATATACATGAATTATTCCAAATAATAAAATATAATAATTGAGTTTTTTGAATGGAGAACTGAATTAGATAGAAACAAATATGAATTAAATAGAAACAAAACAAAAAAACTCAAAAGTCGATTTGCAACTATTAGACAGTTGCCATAATAATAAATAAATATAATATATAATGGATTTTTTTGGATGGGGAACTAAATCAACACGTAAAAAATATCCTATAAAAATGAATAATAAAAATAAAACAATGAATTGTAGTCCATTAGTTTCAGGACAAACTATATCGGATGATACTTGTTATACAAGCAATGCACTTTTAAAAATTGTAAATGCATATAATAAAAACAATCCAACTAATAAAATTGTATCTACTGATCCAAAAATTATGTTAAGTGAATTAAAAATAAAATTAACACATTGTAAAAAAGAGGACTGTTGGTTATCTCAATTGCCAAAATCTCAACAAAAATATTTAGATGAATATTTATTTGCACCAGATAAACCAAATGAATGGAAAAAAAACTCGAATGAATGGCTATCAAATATTGATATATTTGATGTATTAAAACAATATGAAAAAAAATACAAGAATTTTAAACTATTTGAACCTACACCAATTGATTTTGATACGCGTTTACCTGAAAATAATCAACAATGTGTCCAAGAAGAACTTTGCAAAATTTTTTTAGCAGATCTTATTAAAAAAAATATTAATAAAATAGGAGTTGTATTTAATTTAGATAAACATGATCAAAGTGGTTCTCATTGGACATCAATGTTTATAGATATAGAAAACCAATTTATATTTTATTTTGATAGTGCTGATAATGATATACCTCCCGAAATAAAAACTTTAGTAAAAAAAATTAAATTACAAGGGAAACAATTAAATAAACCTATCCAATTTAAATACTATAATAATAAAAATCATCGTCACCAAAGTAGCAATACTGAATGTGGTATGTATTCATTATTTTTTATTATAACAATGCTTACAGGTAAGACCGAGTTTAATAACAATATGAAAGTTTCTGATAAATTGCATCTTTTTCGTCAAAAAAAAATACCTGATAAATATGTGGAAAAATATCGCAATATTTATTTTAATGATTAAAATTTATATCACATTATACTATAACATATAAATGCCCAGTAAAACTCTTAAAAAAAAATATGGTAAATATATAAAAAAAAAGGTTAAACTAACTAAAAAACAAAAACTAATTGGAGGAAACCAAAATATTATAGAAGAAAATATTATACGTTCTATATTATCAAGGTCTATATTAGATTATAATGTAAATACTGGCAAATTATTGAAAAAATATTTAATTGATAAAACAAAAAACCCACATTTTAAACGTAAATTAAAATTTATTAATAAATTTTTTTTAGATGATGGTAAATTTACAGAAATACCAGATTTAATTGAAGATATTAAAAGGTTTGATATTTTAAAATCAGCTGAGATAATTGATATTAATTATATTAATAAAATAAACAATTTTTTAAAAGACCATGATGAATATATAAATGAATATGATGGATATAGTAAGCTTAAACCAATTATAGATAAATATATTAACCCTCCAAAAACAGATAAAAATATATTACCAACAGATAATAATATATCACCAAAAGATAAAGTTAATATTTTTAAATATTTACAAGAATTAAAAAAATCAATTGATGAAAATAAATTTACATATAATATAAAAAAATTTGCAAAAAATATGAAATATAAAGTTAATTCTGATATTAAAAATGTTGATGAATCACTCGCTGAAATGTTATTTTATTTTAATAAAAAATTTAAACCAAATAAAACAGAATGTTCAGAAAAAAATTCAACAGAATGCAATATACCTAAACATACGGAGGAATTAAAGATACAATCTAAAATACCTATATAATTATTTGTGTATAATGATATAAATGTAATATATTATATCATTATTATGGCTTTATTTATTCACCCAGAAAATCAAAAAATATTATGGAATGCTATTTCACAATCCAATTTATTTCAAAATTTGGGAGATTCACGTGAATCGTGGTTTCGAAATGCAGTCGAACAGTTTTATAAAAAAATATCTGGTATTAATATTAATATTGAATTATTACAAAAAATCAATAAAGACTTTATCCAAGATATATTAAAAGTATTAAAAAATATAACATTGTCACAAACAAATGCTTTACCGCAATTTTATCAACCATCAACTACGCCACAATCTACTATACAACAACCATCAACTGCACAACAATCTACTATACAACCACAATCTAATTATCAATATAATTCAAATTCTACATATTATAATCCAGAACAAAATATATATACGAATTTAAGTCAATCTACACATAATACAAACCAAGTTACGCCGAATATAAATCAAAATATATCGTATACATTAGACTCAAATAAATCAGCAAGTCGTGATTATATATCAGAAAAAAAACAAGATGAAATTAATTCGAAATTTACAAATAGGTTAAATCAATATAATGACTTAATTATTAAAAATATACCAAGTGCTAATTTCAAAGAAAGTGAAATGGATAAACCAATTTCAAATATGGACGAACTTGTAAAACGCCATATGATGGAACGCGATCAAGTTTTACAATATGAACAACAATCTCAACCAAATCAATCAACACACCCAATTTTAAAAATTCAAGAAGTTATAAATAAACCAATTGAAAACATAATTGAATTCAAAGTTGATGATAGTCCAAATACTATTCAAAAATTAGTGCATTGGAATGATTCAACACAAGATATTACTACATTACTATCTGAAATATCAACACTTAAACAAACTGTTGAAAATATTACAGCTGAATTATTAACTTTAAAAACCGGATTGCATAATGAAATCCAAGAAGAGTTTTCTAAAGGATTTTTAGAATTGCGCAATTTATGTAATACTATAACGTTACCGAATCATATTATACAAAATAAACCAATTGATTCATAATTTATTAGGTTAATTGTAAAAATGTAGATAAAACATTTTTATTTTTTTCACTATATTTCATTGTTTCTAATTTAGCTAAATATTCTTTTTTCATAATTTGTTGTCTATATTGATTTTCTTGGTCATTTAATATTTTTTGTGCATCCATTTTTTCCAAAGGTGTCAATATTTGTTGGCCTCTTGCCCGATTTAATTGATCGACCGATCCATATTTTGGCATATTATCAAAGTCGGATTCACTTACCGCAAACACCGTTTGGTCTTTATGGACTTTTCGTAAATCGTCATATTTCAATTTACTAAAAGGATCGCTCGATACATATTCACCGGAATCTTGGTCATCATCATACAAATTACCTGATCTAGACGACGATGATAAAGTTTGCACACCCCTATATATATTTAAACTATTTGATTGTTGTTTTATTTGTTGTAATGCCTTTCCCATATTTTTACAAGCATTTTCATCGATTTGATATAATGGATCATTCTTGGAAAACCATTCATTTACATCTGTTTTAATTTCTTTTTGCATATTTTTTTCGAATAATGTGTTGAACTTTTCTTGGAACTGTTCTTTAGACATATCTCCAATGACTTTATTTATTTGTTTTGAAGTCGATTTATTCCAAGAATTTGTATCTAAATGTGAATAGTTTGTGGTTTCTTCTGTAATTTTTTGATTTTGTTTATTTTGAGATTCATAGAATTGGACTATTATATCAAACGCTTTTTTGTAAAATAGAAAATATGACGAATCTAGTTTAGACTTATCGGGATGTAACATTAAAACTTTTTTCTTAGCACTTTTTAAATCTTCTAAACTTATTTGGTTTGTTAGATCGAATAATCCAAGAATGTCGTCGAATGTATACATGTGAATATTTAGATTATGATTATTAAATGCCATATATTATATATATTTTGCTGAATAATTTATTTGCACTATTAAACTTTATATTTTTATTATTTTTTCCAAATTAGCTCTTGTAATGTTTCAATTAGTTGTTTTATTTTCGCATTCTTCATAAAATGTAATGTTCTCTGCAAAAAATACAATAATCAAGTTTTAAGTTATTTATTTATGTAATTGTGTAAAATTGAAGATATATTATTATTCTAAATATAATATTATTCTAAATAAATTATTATTATGCCGCAACAAAAAAACTATATTTTATTAAAGGAAATTTTGGATAAAGTTGGACAAACGGAATTTCTCTCAACTTATGGATCTTTAGAAGATATATATAAAATACAAATGCATTTCATATATGCAACATGTGAATATTATGACTCTAAATATCGTATTACACATACTGATAAAAAGTATAAACTAAAGAAAGAATAATTATTAGCCATTCAAGCCTATTAGTAATTTATGTAATTATTTTGTCCAAGATAACCAACTTTTTTCGTTGTATAATAATATAAATAATAATATAAATAATAATATAAATATTGAAATATATAATATAATATGTCTAAATCCGATTTATCAATTCCCGGTCAATTTGTTTCCAATACACCCATATTAACATCTATCCCCACTGTTGAACAGTTTAAATCTATTATTCAAAATAACAAAGGCACTATTATTATAAAATTCGGTGCAGATTGGTGTGGGCCATGCAGATTAATTGATAAGCAAGTTCATCAATGGTTTGATTATTGTTCTCAAAATAAACCATTAATTCAAACATATTTACTTGATGTAGATAATAATTTAGATGTATATGGATTTTTAAAAAAAAACCGTGTTGTCAATGGAGTGCCAGTTATATTAGTATATAAAAGTGAAAATAACACATTTAGACCGGATGATTTAGTAATTGGAGCAAAATCGGAAGATATCGATGCACTATTTAGACGTAATGTATAATATTTAGACTAAATATATTTGAAAAAACAGTATTTTTACTATAAAATTCATATTTTTTATGAATTTTACACCTTTGAACAATTAAAACCGCACAAAGTGCGGTTCAAGTTCAAAGGAAACGTTGCCGATAAATCAATTAAGACGCTTTCAGTTCCGGCTTTAGCCGGAACAATAACAAAGTGTGCGAAC
>Ga0114971_10000699_pt1 | contig 22506 bp, 22 predicted proteins | sample M_140625_MF_Meta_FD_87320 | JGI IMG/M metagenome (GOLD analysis project Ga0114971, IMG submission 87320) | Freshwater microbial communities from Lake Montjoie, Canada to study carbon cycling - M_140625_MF_MetaG | ecosystem: Environmental > Aquatic > Freshwater > Lake | place: Lake Montjoie...
GGAGAGAATCATCATCATCCACACCGTGAGTCCCACGGCCGCCAGGCCCACCACGGCGGCGGCGATGGCCAGATACTTATCCAGCGGAGAGAGCGGCGAGGGAGCTGACGGCTTGGCGGCGGCGGGCCGCGGGGCCGAAGCCGGGGAGGAAGGAGAAGCCGGGGCAGCGGCGGCGGAACTCCGCAGCGCGGGGGCGCCGGGCACTGGCGGCGCAGGAGCCGCGGGAGCCGCACTCGAGGCACCCGTCGGGCCGCCGGGCGGCAACGTGGGCAACTTGATGGTCGGCGCCGCCGTCGGCTTGGGCGGCAAATTGATGCGGACGGTTTCTTTTTTGGGCTGGACCCGGCCGGTGGATTTTTTCATCGGCTCAGCGCCCGCAGGAGCGCCCGGATTGATGGGAGGCATATCGGCCATAAATTTGATGGGAAAGATAAGGCGCGCCCTGCGACTGTCAATTTTAATTCCCGAGGAGTTGAGAAAACCGACAAGCGATGGACGGGCGGCCTAGGATTTTTCCTCGATCAATTCCCGCCGCGCCCCCCCGAGCAGCTGCTCGACAAAGGCGGTGGAATAGACGCCGCGCCGGAAGTTGGGATCCTGCATGATGGCCTGCTGGAAAGAAATGGTCGTCTTAATGCCAGTGACCATGTATTCGCCGAGCGCACAACTCATGCGGTCGATGGCTTCGCGCCGATCCTTTCCATAGGTGATGAGCTTGCCAATCATCGAATCGTAGGTGGGCGGAATCGTGTAGCCGGCGTAGGCGTGGGTGTCCACACGCACGCCGCGGCCGCCCGGCTGGTAATACATCTCCAATCGGCCGGGACTGGGACGGAAATCGTCGAAGGGATCTTCCGCATTGATGCGGCACTCAATGGCGTGGCCCTTCATCTGGATATCGCTCTGCGAGTGCTGGAGAGGCTCGCCCGAGGCAATCAAAATTTGATAACGCACCAGGTCGATGCCCGTGACCTCCTCGGTGACGGGATGCTCCACTTGGATGCGCTTGTTGACTTCGAGGAAATAATAGTTGCCGTCGTTGTCCACGATGAACTCGACCGTGCCGGCATTGGTGTAACGGGCGACCTCGGCGATCCGGACGGCGGCCTTGCCAATCTTCTCCCGCAATTTGCGGAATTTGTTCTCCAGCAGGGGCGACGGGGATTCTTCGATCAGCTTCTGGTTGCGGCGCTGCACCGAGCAATCGCGTTCCCCCAGATGGATGATGTGGCCCTTGTTGTCGCCAAGGATCTGGAATTCGATATGGTGAGGGTTCTCGATGAATTTTTCGATGTAAACCCCGGAATTGCCGAAGGCTTTTTCCGCCTCCGTGCGCGCCGTGTGATAGCCTTTGACCAGCGAAATATCGTTATGAGCCACGCGCATGCCGCGCCCGCCCCCGCCCGCCACGGCCTTGATCATCACCGGGTAGCCGATGCGCTTGGCGATGACCAGCGCCTCCTTTTCATTTTCAACGATCCCCTCGGAGCCGGGCGGCGTGGGCACGCCGGCCTTTTTAGCCAGCGCACGGCTCATAGCCTTGTCCTCCAGCGCGCTCATCGCCCGCGGACTGGGGCCGATGAAGCGGATATTGCAGCTTTCACACACCTCGGCAAAATGGGCGTTTTCTGAGAGGAAACCGTAGCCGGGATGGATGGCGTCCACGTCGGCGATCTCCGCCGCGCTGATGATGCGGTCGATGCGCAGGTAGCTTTCGGAGGCGGGCGCCTTGCCGATGCAGATGGCTTCGTCCGCCATCTGGACGTGCATGGAGTTGACATCGGCCTCCGAATACACCGCCACCGTGCGGATATTCAGCTCTTTGCAGGCGCGGATGATGCGGACGGCGATTTCGCCGCGATTGGCGACCAGAATTTTTTCAAACATGGGCTTTCAGCGAAAGCAGACAGGGTTCAGGCGACGGGCGATTCAGTTCGGACGGACTTTGAACAAGGGCTGGCCAAATTCCACGGGCTTGCCGCTTTCAACCAAAACTTGGGTGATGACGCCCTTAACCTCGGATTTGATCTCATTCATCACTTTCATGGCCTCAATGATGCAGACCACCGTGTCGGCGCCGACTTCCGTGCCTACTTCGGCATAATTGCCGGCTTCCGGGGACGGAGCGCGGTAAAACGTCCCAATCATGGGGGATTTGATCTCAATCTCACCCGTGGCCACCGGAGCAGCGGGTCCCGCAGGAGCGGCGGCAATGGTTTGAATGACCGGCACCCCAGGTTCATCATATTGAACCGCGGAGGCACCCCCGCTCAATCCGCGCTTTAACTTGATTTTTGAATCCTGCCGCTCCAATTCGAACTCCGTGATGGAATTCTTCTTCATCAAATCAATGATGGCTTTGATATCTTTTAGGTCCACAAGTCGTTCTCGTTAAAGTGATTTTTTAAAATGTTTTCCGCCCCAATTCCAGCCCAAAAACCGACCTCGGTCAACTTTTTTTCAAGGCGGCCAATACTTTAGAATTTTCAGCGATCCCCGTCAAGAATCAAAAATAGCTATTTAAAAAAGAGATTTAACCGAAGTTTTTATCCATTTATTTAGTTTCGTTAACGTAAACTGCCGCATCCAGTCCTAAAATGTAGGATTTTTGTCCGAAACCCGTGATCAGGCCGCAGCAGACGGGGGCCAGCAGGGATTTATGCCGGAACTCTTCGCGGGCGTGCACATTGGAAAGATGGATTTCGATGGTGGGCACGCCGCTGGCGGCGATGGCATCGCGCAGGGCAATGCTGGTGTGGGTGTAGGCAGCGGCGTTGAGCACGATGGCTTTGAATTGGCCCCGGGACTGTTGAATCCAGCCCACCAGTTCGCCTTCCACATTGGACTGACGGAAATCGATCTGGACCCCGAGTTCGGCAGCGCGCGCGCGCACGCTGGCTTCAATCTCCGCCAGTGTCGTCCGGCCGTAAATATCCGGTTCGCGCTGGCCCAATAGATTCAGATTCGGGCCGTTCAAGAATAGGATTGCCATGGTGTTCGGCAGATTAAGGGTCTGCCGCCGAGTTGTCCATTTGATTTCCCAAGGTCCCCATCAGCCCCCCCAGGAGGGTGAACGCTGTCCACGCCAGGGCCGGCACATAGAGGCCAAATTCCCCCATCCCCTGGAGATACCACCCGATCAACCCGGCAAAAATGGCGAGAAGGAACGCGTTGCCCCCGCTCCAGGCGCGCCGCCCCACACTGACCAGCGCCAACCCAATCCAAGCTGCATAAAACAGGCCGCCAGGGATCCCGGAATCCGAAAATTGCTCCAAATAATCATTGTGCGTCAGGCGCGCCATCTCGGCCGACGATGATTTCAAACGCTGATAAGGGCGCTGAAAGGTGCCCGGACCGGTCCCCTGCAGCGGATGGTCCAGGGTCGTTTGGGCGGCTGCGCTCCAATAATCCAGCCGCGCCCGGGCGCTGGTGGCGCCGACGGCAAAATAATGATGAAAGCGGACCGCAAAAAAACCCAAACCGCCCAGCACAACCAAGATAATCACCCCCCATTTTAATCCCGCCGCCCATTTTAGGCGAAACAGGCTCGCCCCGCCGAGCGCAATGGCAATCAGCCAGCCGAACTTGGATTCCGTCCATAAAAAACCCGCCCCGCCCAGAAAGAGCGCCAGCCCAATCACCAGAGCGCGCAAAACCGGCCGGAGTGGACCGGTGCGCTTGAAAACCAGAACCAAGGACACGGGAAATAGGAGCAGGATCGCGCCCGCCAGCGCATTGGGATACACCAGCGTGCCGTAGACCCGCCCCTTCTCGAATTTAGCCAGAATGGCCGGATTGGCCACGTCCACACCGTTGGCGGTGAGGATCACCTGCTCGCGCCTCATTTCCAGCAGCGTTTCGGGCGGATAATTCGTCCAGCCGGAACGCTCTCCCGCCAGAAGGGTCTGGCGGTTTTGAGGAAACTCAATAAGCCGCTGATTCACGGCGCGCACCAGGCAATAGGTGAACACCGCCAGCAGGCCGACCAAAAGCCAGGTAAGACGCTGCGGGCTATCCAGCAGGAATATCCCCAGAAAATAACACGCCAGACAGCCTGAAAACTGCCAGAGCACCGATGCCGTCAGGGCGGCATCCACGGTGGCGCTGGCTGAAAACAGCTGCCACCCGAACCAGAACAGCGGCAGCAGCCAGAGCCAGCGGTGGGGAAAAACACCCCTCCCTTTCCAGCGAGGCGCGCCGGCCGATTGCCCCAGGAAAATCCGCAGCACCCCCAGTCCGGCCAGCGGCAGAAAAAACCAGGGGGCCCAGCGCGTCGGCCAGGGGTCGTTCCAGAAATCGGCAACCGACGACGGCGACGGAATTTTGCTATCCAGAATGACCGGGTTGCCGAATTTCCAGAGACACAGGCCAAGGAAAAGCCCGAACGCCAGGGCGTAACCCTCGATCCCATTGAATGTCCCCTTGCTTTTCATGCGCAGCTGTTTCAGCCCGGGCGCGGGTCAAAAGTGCAACTTCAACAGGCCGACCTCCAGGGCCAGGGCCTCCTGCACATTGGAGTGCAACAGCCGCTGCGTTTGCTCCAGTGTCTGCAGGTTTTCCAGAGCCTGACGGGGCTGAAGACGGCGGGCGACGGTGTCCGTGCCGGTCATGTCCGGAAACCGGAGCAGTTCCTTGCCGGCGGCGAGGGTGTGCAACCAGACATCGCGGCACCACCATTGGATCAGCAGCAGCAGCTCCGCCCGTTGCCGCCGGTATTCAGCCTCAATGGCGGCCGTCAGCTCGTCCTCCCACTTGTCCCGCAGCCGCTTTTCAAGGTCGTCGTGTTTTTCAAGCGGCGAGCGCGCGGCGAGAGTGTCCCCGACCTGCGCCCGGATCTCGCCGAGCTTCTGAAGCAGCGCGTCGAGCAGCCGGTAGCGGCCCAGCAGGCTGTTCTGCTCCCCCGCGGCCAGCGCGCCAAACTGCCCCAGCCAGTCCGCCTGCGACGCTTCCAGCGGACGCGCCCCGTCACCCGAACAATTGAGGCGGAGGCAGCGGGACACGAGGGTCTCCAGAATCCGCCCGGGCTCCGTGGACAGCAGAATGAAAACGGATTTGGCCGGGGGTTCCTCGAGTGTTTTAAGAAAGGCGTTCGCGGCCTGCGCGTTCAGGCGGTCGGCGGCGGCGATGATGGCCACCTTGCAGGCCGCCTCGGTCGGCTTGAGCTGGATCTGCTGCATCAAATGACGCATCTGATCGACCGTTACAACCCGCGACTTGGATTCAGGCCGCACCCATTGGATGTCGGCGTGGGTTTCACTTTCAATTTTCCGGCAGCTCAAACAGGCGTCGCAGCAATCGGTGGCGACGCCGCCCACCCGGACCGGGTGTTGGCAGTTCACCGTTTTGGCCAGCGTGCGGGCCAGCAATTCCAACTCTTCCAGCCCGTCGCCGGTGAGGAGGTAGGCGTGACCCAGCCGTCCGCGGGCCAGAGAACGCTGGAGCAGCGGGACGCCCCGGGAGGGGTTGGGGAGGTTTTGAAAGGCCATGCGTAATTAAGTAAACCGGCGACCCCGGGCAACAGGCGAACCGCCAGGAGGGCGAACCTACCAGAGAAGCAACCTCCCCTGAGTCGGCGCAGGCTTTTTGATCATGGCCGATATTATTTTTTAAAAACCGCCTCTTGGAAGACTGACGCAGTCAAGCCAAGGAAATCTGCCAGGAATCATCCGGGAATTTGCCAGCCAGACTTCCCGAAACTATAGGCAAGCCCGCCAGAAGTTCAAGCCTGCCTTCCAATGTGCTCCTGAAAAACGCCGAGCAATCGGCTGGCGACTCAGGGGCTGGCCCATGCGACTCCCGACGTCAGACTCTGGCGATACGCAGACCGGCAGGCTTCGGGCTTACCCGTTCTTTTTTTTCAGCCGCCGGAGTTTTTCCCGGAAGGCGCGGTAGATGGGTTGGGCGCGGAGTTTCTTAAGGTCCGGATCCTTGGCCAGCCATGCAAAATCGCGGTAACCGAGGTTCATTGCTTTTTCCAGGGCCGCCAAGGCGCGATCGTACTGCTCGGTGAGCGAGCAGCTGCACGCAAGATTGTAGAACACCAGCGAGTTCTGCGGCTCGAGACAGGCCAGACGCTCATCCACCCGGAGCCCCTCGGGGAACCGTCCGCGCTGGGTGTAGTCGTCGCCCAGCAGCTGGAGTGCGTCCACATAGTCGGGATCCCGGCGGACGATGCCTTCCATGAACTCAATACGCGTGTCGAGATCGCGGCGGGTGGCGCGGCTCATCTTTTTTCTAGAGGTGCTTTTCGGCGGCATTCGACGCTCTCATTTTTTCCGAGCGGCGCCGCCAAGTCAAGCGGTCGGGCGTAATAATTTAATGGAATTTCAGGGAGGGTTTCGACAGAGTTGGCCTCAATTTATCGCCAATATGAAATGCTTTGTCACGGGCGCCTCCGGCTTTGTCGGGGCCAATCTGGTTCACGAACTCCGCGCGCAGGGGCATGAGGTCCGGGCGCTGCTGCGGCCGGGAAGCGATGACCGGGGGCTCCGCGGGGTGGATTTTGAGCGCGTGACCGGCGACCTCCTCGACCGGCAACAGCTCGACCGCGGGATTTCCGGCTGTGACTGGTGCTTTCACGTTGCGGCCAGCTACCAGCTATGGCTGAGGGATTATCGGCCCATGTACCAGGCCAATGTGGAGGGCACCCGCAACGTCCTGGAGTCGGCCGGTCGCGCGGGCTGCTCGCGAATCGTCTACACCAGCACCGTCGGCTGTATCGGCCTCCCGAAAAAGGTGAATGGGCACTTCACGCCCACGGAGGAGCGGGATCTGGCCACCGAGGCGCAAATGACGAACCATTACAAGCGTTCCAAGTTCCAGGCCGAGGCGGTGGCGTCGGAGCTGTTCCTGAAGCATGGGCTGCCCATCGTCATCGTGAATCCCACGGCACCCATCGGCCCGCGCGACGTGAAGCCGACCCCCACCGGCCAGGTGATCGTGGATTTCCTGAACCGCAAACTGCCCGCCTACCTGGACACGGGCCTGAACTGGGTCCACGTCCGCGATGTGGCGCGCGGACACATCCAGGCGGCGGAAGCCGGGCGGCCGGGCGAGCGCTATATCCTTGGCCATGCGGAGGGAAACTGGACCATGCGCGAAATGCTGCTGGCGCTGGAGGAGGTCACCGGGCTTCCCGCGCCCCGGATGCGGGTGCCGTACTGGGTCGCCCTGGCCGCAGCGCATGTGGATGAAACCGTTTCGCGGTTCACCGGCCAATCGCCCCGGGCCCCGCTGGCCGGTGTCCGCATGGCGAAATACAAGATGTGGTTCAACCCGGCCAAGGCCATCCGCGAACTGGGCCTGCCCCAGACGCCTCCCCGGCAGGCGCTGAGCGACGCCGTGGACTGGTTCCAGTCCAACGGCTACGTCCGCAAATAAAGCCCGGTGTCGAAAGTTTTGGCTCGCCTTCGAACAGACACCCCACCCCTCAGCCGGACAACCCTGCCGCGCAGGAGAAAACAGGCGCTACTCCCGCCGCTCCAAAAGGGAAGGACTTGTCGCCTGCTCCGGTTTTGCTAGGCTCATGGAAATGCGATCTCTAATTTACTGCCTCTTCCTCATGGTCGCGGCCACCGTGCCGGGCGCTGAAATCAGAATTGATTTCAGCAGTTCTCCGGCGGGCACAGCCCCGACGAATTTTCACGTCGCCCTCGCCGGCTCCGGACACCCCCCCGCCTGGCAAATTGTCATGGACACGGTGCCGCCCCTGCTTGCTCCGCTCACCGATCAGGCCCCGACAATCACCCGCCGCGCAGTGCTCGCCCAAACCAGTCAGGACACGACCGACGAACATTTTCCGCTGTGTCTTTATGAGCGGGAAATATTCAAGGATTTCAAGCTCACCGCGCGGTTCAAGCTCGTCAGCGGAATGACCGAACAGATGGCCGGCGTGGTCTTCCGCTATCAAAACACCTCCAACTTCTATGTCCTCCGGGCCAGCGCCCTCGGACATAACATCCGCTTTTACAAGATGGTGGATGGCCTCCGCTCCGACCCCATAGGACCCGCGCTTGAAATCCCCACCAATGTCTGGCACACGCTCGCCGTCCAATGCCAGGGCAACCAGATCACCTGCTGGCTCAATGACCAGCCCGTGATGCCGCCCCTGCAGGACAACACCTTCACCAGCGGGCAGATCGGGTTTTGGACCAAATCGGATGCGGTGAGTTATTTTTGCGACCCGATCATTGAATACACCCCGCGCATCCCCGCCGCCCAACGCCTGGTGAACGGTATTCTCGAAAAACAGCCGCGCATCCTAGAACTAAGGATTTACGCGCTCAACCCGCAAGGCGTCCCTCGCGTCATCGCCAGCAAGGTGGAGAAAGAAAACGGCCAGCCCGGCACCGATTCAGAAAAAGAGGCCATCACCAGCGGGAAAACTTTTTATGGAAAAGATCACGGCACCGTGGTCGTGACCCTGCCCTTTCGCGACCGGAACGGCGATATCGTGGCCGCCGTGCGTGTCCGGCTTAAATCATTCTTCGGCGAAACCCAGAACAACGCCCTCACCCGCGCCAACCTGCTCCTCAAAACCATGCAGGCGGAGGTCATCGACGCCGACGACCTGCTCCGCTAGAGCCGTGCCATGGAAAACATCGGGCCGTGTGCCTGAAGAAAATCGAAAGGACTGGCCAGGAGCTGTATTTCGGCTCACCTAAGTCTGAACTCAGGGCATCCCCGGCCCGGACAAGTCATTGGGTGATTTCACCATCGGCATCGGCTCGGGCTGGACCCGGCGCACGCCGCCGTAAACCGTCACAGTGCCGTCGTCGGCCATGCTCAGCCGCGGGCGCGGACCCGACGAGGCATAGTCATAGACCTCTTGCCGCAACAGGGCCCCCTCCGGGCTCACGACAGCATAGGTGAAATGGGCCGCACCGCTCTGCCACATCACATGAAGATTGGACAGCCGGTCCAGCTGGATTTCCGGGGTGCTGAAGGAAACCGTCTTGCCGATGTTCACCACTTTGAACACGTGCGACTCTGCCGCATCGCTCACCTCCACATACAGCCGCAATTGGGCGCGCAAATAGTTCGCCTTCTGCAGGGTATACTTGCGCACTTCCGGCGGCCGGTTGGTCGCGCCGTCCGACGGCGGCATCCCGAAATCCTGCGACCAGATCCTGGCCCCGGTGATTACATCAAAGTTTTTGACGGGGCTCGCAATTTCCGTCCCCCAAGCCTTCACCCGCACCGTGGCCGTCACATGATAACGGCCGGGCTGGGTCATTCCGAAATACGGCGCCAGATCGACCCGCTTGGTCGCCACCTGCGACGAGTTCAGTTCAAATTCGCCCACCACCGGCACCTCGGCGTTTTTCAACACAATCAGACCGTCAGCCCCCTCCACGTCAAAGGTCAGCCAGTTCGCTTCCGCACCCAGATGCAGCGGCTGACCGGACCGGTTCTTAATTCGGACGGCCACGGGCATGGATTCGCTTGGCAGAAACTGCTCCTGCTCGAGCACCACCTCCACTGCGACCTGCGCTGGGGCGCGGAGACTCACCGAGATTGCCAACCCGAGGGCCAGAAAAAATAGTTTCATTGGATGACAGACACTCTAAACCGCCGCGCGTTCGAGGCAATCTTAAATGGTACTCAGCAGGGTCACTCCACCGAAGAGCTTACGCACCCGGGCTACACGCGTTTGCCAAGGGCATCCGTGAGCCGCTTGAGAGCGGGGCTGTAAGATCCCTTGGGCACCTGGACGCGGATGATGGCAAGGGTATCGGAGGCGAAGGCTTCCCGAAGAGCCGCCACCAGCTGATTCTCAGTGGTCGCCAGCCAGCCTTTTCCAACCCCAAACACCTCCGTGAGACGCTCGCTCGCCATCGGGGCAATATCATTGAAGGGACCATCCCGCATCGGCCGCTGGGTGCCATACCCAGAATTATCCATGACAATGATAATGGGATGGACGCCGTGAAAGGCACACCAGCCCGCCTCCAGCCCGGTCATGGCAAACGCGCCGTCCCCGACCAGCACCACCGGACGCCGACCCGGATCCGCCTTGCCCGCACCCAGCGCCGCCGGCACCGCATAGCCCATGGTGGCATAATAGGCACTGGACAGGCACCAGTTGGGGACGCGCAGCTCCACCGCGGCAAACATGCAGTCCCCCGGATCCACGATGAATCCGTGCCGGGCATCCAGGCAATGGGTCAGCGCGGCGATCAGCCTCTCCACATGAATCGGAACTTCACCTTGAGATACGAAGGGGGGAGGATTCGATGACGGGAGGACCGCCGCCGGTTTTTTGGCCAGCTCCTCCTGCAGAGCCGGAAGAAACGCCGACAGCGGAACATTGCGGTAGGTGCGAAGTCCCACCGTAACACTGTCGTCCGTGCACTCCACGAGCAGCGTGGGGTCGATCCGGGCCGTGAACCCGCCAAAGTTGAGGTCGGTGGGAAGGACCCCAAAGCTAAGAATGGCTTCCGCGTTTTCCACCTTATCGACCACGGCAGCCGGGCTGACCACGCCCTGGTACACCCCCAAAGAGAGGGGATGTCCTTCAGGGAACACCCCTTTTCCCAGAGAGCTGGTGGCAACGGGGATGCCTGAATGATTGGCAATTTCCAATAGAGATTTTCCCAGAGCGCGCCGGGAAACCTGCGCTCCAGCCAGGATGACTGCCGACTTTGCGGAGCCCAGCAGAGACATCACATCAGCGACTGCGGCCTCCAGCCGGAACGGGTCCACCCGCTGCGGCTTCACCAGAATCGGACCCGCCGGGGCAAGAATAGGGCCATCGATCAGGTCACGCGGGATTTCGAGATAACCCGGCCGCTGAGTCTCCAATACCCGGGCGATCACATGGTCAATCTGGGCAGCCGCCGTCACCGGATTATCCAGCAGGGCTTGAGCCACCGTGAGATCGCGGAAGACGCGGTATTGCGTGTCAAAGTCCTTGATTTTGTGGTGCAGCATGGCTCCGCTGGCTCTCTCGGCCACCCCGGGAGACCCGGACACCACGAGCAGCGGCACCTGTTCGGCCCAGGCGTTGGCCACCGCGTTGGCCAGCTTGAGCCCCCCCACGCCGTAGGTGCAGCCGACCATTCCGAATCCCCGCAATCTGGCAAAGGCGTCCGCCGCAAAGCCGGCCCCCTGCTCATCCGCGGTCACCAGCATGGGCAGCCCGGCATCGTTCAATGCCCCAAAAAGCCGGAGCGCATAGTCGCCAACAATCCCGAATCCCATCTCCACACCGTGTTCGGACAGGCGGCGCACCAGATGCTGGGGAATGGTCGTTTCAGTCAATGCAGAGGACGCGGAAGACATAAATAAAATTGGCGTTTAGAGGTACAAGTTAAAGATTCCAAGATGTCAGGGGCGGAGCACTTGGCAAGATATTATGAAATGATAAAAAGCTCTTTTAAGGAATAACCGGGGAGTAAGCCCAACAGCCACTTGAGCGAACCGGTCCAGAGGCCCCGTTCAGTGAATGCATCGTTATTTTAGACGGCCGGGGCAAACCGTTTTAATCCCACCTCTCTGAAGTCTGCCCCCGGCCCGATATCCCCGACGGACGCCTCTGCCTCCGGTTTCTTAAAGGGCAGCGACGGAGCGATAGAACCTCTGGCTGAACTGACCGGCAGCGGGGTCCGTGAAGGTGAAAGGGGCGATATTGGTCTCAACCGACACCCAGTGGACCAGATCGGTGGAGGCCTCAATGACGTGCGGGATGCCGGAAGCCCCCGTCATCCTCAGCGTCAACTGCCCGCCGGCGGGGATCGACAGCGTCAACTGCGCCGGAGCGGCCACCGAGAAGGCCTCGTTTGAAAGCGGGCTCTCCAGCCCGGCACTGTCATATGCGGCGGCAGCAAAGTAATAGGTCGCCCCCTCCACCAATCCGGAGATGACCGCATTGGTCGCATTGTCCGTGGAGACCCGATTGGTGTACACGCCGCTCATTCCGCCGTAGTACACGTGGTAACCCGCGACATTCGACGAGGTGCTGGGTGTCCACACCAGAGCCAGACCCGTGACGGCCAGAGCCCGCATCGGCTGCATGGCAAAAACCAAACCCATGGTGAACACAAGGACGGCAAGCCGCCCATACCGGTAAACAATCGCTGTTTTTTTGATCATACCGGTGGCTAACGCAATCTTCTTGCCAACCCGGCGACGGGCTCCTTTTTATCGCTGCGCGAACCGGTGAAGAAACCGGACTGGAGACTGTCCGGAAAAATGAACGGCAGAACCCCTTGATAGGCTGGGGCTTTTAAGTTCGAACACTCTGAAAAACTCCCAGGTTGTCCGACTGTCCTGATAGATGACGGGCGCTCAGATGCCCCAAGCACAACACGGCAGGAAGAGTTTCGGGACAAGACTGTCTTAAAATAAAAAAGCTGAGCGCCGGACGGAAATAGGGACGCCCTATTTTTCGCCTGCACATATTAAGCGCGCGCCAATAATCATCCCGGAAGGGAGAAGGCGCGGACGGATGACAGAATCGAGGGAACCGGGACGCAGACGGGGACTGATTTCGGAGAATCGCCACCCGATATCAGGGAGCGACCTTGACCGGGGGAGATCAAAAAAAACGGGCGGCGCTTTCGCGCCGCCCGTTCCGCACCAACGATGAACTGCCCGTCAATGCTTTGGCTCTTCCATGCCAGGAGTCGCTCCGCCGCCTTTTTTCATGAGGCAACAGGTGACTTCCTTGCTGCCGCAGTGATTACAAGTATGCACCAGCTTGCTTGCAGCATGCTTACCGACACCGGTTGTCTTGATAGTCGTGACACACGTCGGGCACAGATGTTGCACCATTGTTTTAACCTCTTCAGGGCTGACCCCCTTGAAGGTCTGAGTCACGCTCACCGCAAACGCATCCTTACATTTAGGGCAGGACATCACAATCGTGTCCCCGGCTTCCACCTGCTGTAAATCCGGCAGGGTTTTCAGGGTGAGCAACTTGGTGGCACCTTTTTCCTGGGCCATCATCTGACAAGGCAGCCATGTCAGAATAGCGAGCGCGGCGATGAACAGAATACTTTTTTTCATAGGATCTCCTTGGTTGTTTTGATTTTGCGAAGGGAATTAACTCCGTCCCTGTCCACGCTCCTGCAGAAAACAGGCTCTGTCAAATCCAGCCATCCAGCCCGGCCGAATTTATTCATTCTCTTGCACCCATACCTTCAGGCTTATCCGGTCCGCGCCGCCGGCTGAAGTACGGCACCCGCATTGAAGGCGGGATTGCGGAGAAACCTAACGCCCGGAAGAATCAAAAGCGGCAACGGCCGACTTGCATGGGGAAAACTAGCTTGTACGGCATTAGACCCCGATCAAGGCCGCGCCGATGACCCCGGCGGAGTCGCCAATCTGGTGTTTGACGATGGGGGTTTCCAGCCGGTCATTGAAAACAAATCTCGCCACCTCGGCGACGCCTTCCGTGTAGAGCGCGTCAAACTTAGAAACCCCGCCGCCGAGCACGATCAGGTCCGGGTCCAGCACATCGATCAGGTTAGCCACCGCCCGGCCGAAGTGGCGGAAGAACACCTTCATGAACGCCGCCGCCTCCGGAAGGCCGGCATGATACTCCTGCTCAATGTCGCGGAAGGAGCGCCGGATCCCGAACTGCTCCGCATACCGGTTCTCCAGACCGCCGCCGCTGATGAATCCCTCCACGCAGCCCGACTGGCCGCAGTAACAGACCGGGCCGCGGGGATCGATGGACATGTGCCCCCACTCGCCCGCAATGCCCTGAGGCCCCGCCAGCACCTCCCCGTTGTAGACGATGCCGCCGCCGCAGCCCGTGCCGAGAATGATGCCAAAGACCAGTTTCTTTCCGCGCCCCGCGCCGAGCTGCGCCTCTGCCATGGCGAAGCAATTGGCGTCGTTCTGAATCGCGATCTGCCGACCCAGCCGCTGCTCCAGATCCGCCTTCAACGGCTGGCCGTTCATGCAGACCGTGTTGGAATTTTTCAGCAGGCCGGTCCGGGGCGATACCACCCCCGGCGTGCCGATGCCGAAGGTGTGCGGCGCCCCCTCCAACCGCGCCACCAGCGCGTCATGCACGGCTTGGATCCGATTGAGGATGTGGGTGTATCCTTTTTCACGCTCCGTCTCCACCCGCTGCCGGAACAGTTCCCGGCCGTGGGCGTCCAGAACAATGCCTTCAATTTTCGTGCCGCCGAGGTCAATGCCGATGCGAAACATAATTTCAAAATCATCCATCAACGGAGCCGCCCCTACAAGCAGACAAAATTCACCGCAGCAGAGGATTCCGGATAGCGACGAGGACTTCATTGCCCTGCCTGCAAGGGAGGGATGGCGGCGAGTTCAGTGATCGGACGCCTGCCCCCAGGGCTTCTCCCCTGAACATTTTAAATTTGAGCCAACGGGCGCGCTAAAAATTGCGCGCGGCAAAACTTGAAATTATCCGGGCGTCACGGCAGACTGACCGTTCTGTGAGAGGCGGCGGGGTAGCCAAGTGGTAAGGCACGGCTCTGCAAAAGCTGCATCGTCGGTTCGATTCCGACCCTCGCCTCCACCTCCAAACTTCGCTGGGTTAAGGAGTTACAAATTTCACAAACCCAAAGTGCCAGCAAAATACCAGAAAAATTGCGACTCGGAGAAACTTGATAAAACTCCGAAACAACTAGGGCACGATTCGCTGATACGCAATTGGCCGTGCGTTTGGTATAGCTGACACATCTGCGGCTCGATCTCGTTTGGCAGGCTTGAACCAGAAAGTTCGAGCCATAAAAAATAGATTCCGACTCTACCGACGAACAAAGGGTGGCGTGTTCTACCTCCACGATTCCACGACGGGCAAACCACAAAGTTGGGGCACTCGCGACCGTGCGGAGGCCACGACTCTTTTCCACTCACGCAATGAATCCTTTCGCCAACCGCGAACGGGTTCACCTGGCGGCGTGCGGCAAAATGGCGAACAACGCAAACAACACGGTTTGACAAAGGTTCACACTTATGTGAACCTGCTGCAATGTTGGAAGTCCAATATTACCGGACCGCAGCTGGAGCTTGTCCGGTGGAAGAGTTTCTTGATTCTCTGAACGCGAAGCAGGTGTAAAAGATTTTGTGGGTGTTACGAGCCGTGCAAGAACTGCCGCGCGTGCCACAACAGTATTTCAAGAAACTGGAGGGGCGGGATGATTTGTGGGAAGTGCGGGCGGAATTTGGCGGCGACGCCTTCCGGTTGCTGGGATTTTGGGATGCGGGACGATTGATTATCCTGACGAATGGATTTGCCAAGAAGACACAGAAAACCCCGGAGCGCGAACTGGCGCTGGCGGAACAACGCAAGCGGGAATATTTAAGCCAAAAGAAATGACTATGAAAAATGACGTGGAAAATTACATCGAACGGCGCAAACACACGGACAAGGCATTCGCCAAAAAATTTGAAACGGGCTACGCCGAGTTCAAGATTGGCCTGATGCTGCGGGAAGCCCGCGAACAAGCCGGCGTGACGCAGGAAAAGCTGGCGCGGATCACCAAGACCAAAAAGTCGGCGATTTCGCGGCTGGAGAATCATGCCGAGGACGTGCGGCTGTCCACCGTGTCGCGGGTGGCGCGGGCGTTGGGCAAGGCGGTGCGGATTGAATTAGTGGAAGCGACCTGAACCAACTCGAATTGAAATTGTTTACGGCTCGCTGGCGCAAGTCAGCGAGCCGTGTTGTTTTTCGGCGCCGATAGGCGTGGGAAATATGTCAAGTAGTCGAGTCATTGGTGAAGTGGGGCGCGGTCACCGGAGCGAAGACTGAACTGATGTTAGATCGAGCGCTGCGAACTCCTAGCGGCGGGCCACCAGGTTGCGGCTCGACGGTGACCAGAGGCCAAGATGCCTTGAAATTATCAGAGGCGAACGAATTCACCTGATGGCGGGTGTGCCGAACACCAAGGGACTTTCTCGCGCCGCTTGCTTGCGCTTTGCGGGTTGGTATCATAAGGGCATATTCGGAGCATTCGCTCGCCCGATTGGGCTCGTTGGGCGGAGCTTATGGATCATACCATTTTATGCTCCGCCGATGAGTCGTATAAGGGGCACCCATTCTCCCGCGGTTCGCTGACACTCCAGAACCGGCCTCGGTTATCCTCGCGATTGCGTGAAATGATGAAAACACGTTCTCGCTTAATTCGTCCTGGCATTCGCGGGAACGGTTTCTAATGGGCCATTCAGTTTTCAAGTTGCTTTGTGTTTGGCGCACATCACAAACGCCCCATGTCACCCCGCGATCAATGGGACTAGAAACTGGACTAGAGCGGGTCTCCTTCCGGCCATCACAATGAGAAATTCCAATAAAATATGGTGCGCCTGGCGCGATTCGAACGCACGACCGCCTGCTTAGAAGGCAGATGCTCTATCCAACTGAGCTACAGGCGCAACGCTAGAACTCTAGCGGGCGCGCCCCAGAGGCGCAAGCAGGTTGCGGACGGGCCCCAATCCCCCTCTCCCGCGGGGTTCCTTCACGCGCAGCCCAGCCAGCGGAGGGTTTGATACGTCAGCAGGGCGGCGACATAAGCCAGGCCGCTCATATAAGCGATCTGGAATAACGGCCATTTCCAGCTGTTCGTCTCGCGCCGGACGACGACTTGGGTGGAGAGGCATTGCGCGGCGAGGATGTAAAAGACGAGCAGGCTCAGGCAGGTGGCGGTGGTGAACACGGGGGAGCCGTCCGTGCGCTGGGCGCGGCGGAGCGTGTCGTAGAGGGAGGTGCGGGGGGTGTCGCCGGTGTCCTCCCCCACGCCGTAGACAATGGCGAGGGTGGAGACGATGACCTCCCGGGCGGCGAACGAACTGAAGATCCCGATCCCGATTTGCCAGTCATAACCCAGCGGGCGGATGAGGGGCTCGATGGCGTGGCCGATCTGCCCGGCAAAGGAATGCTGGAGGGAATACTGGGCAGTCAGGCGATTGGCTGCCGCGCGCGCCGCGCTGGCCTGGGCGGCATCTCCGGCCTGATCCAGTTGGGCGGCCTGGGCTTGGAGGGCCAGCGCTGGAGCGGGCGGCGCGGACTGGGGATAATGTGACAGGGCCCACAGCGCCAGCGAAATGACCAGAATGACGGTGCCCGCCTGCTTCACGAACATCTTTGCGCGATCCAGAGTGTGCAGCAGGGCCACCCGCAGTCCGGGCAGGCGGTAGGGCGGAAGTTCAATCATCAACGGCTTGGTGCCTCCGGGCAACAGAGTGTGTTTGAACAGCAGCGCGCATCCCAGGGCGGTCAGGATGCCGATGGCATAGGCGCCGGTGAACACCAGGGCGGCCTTGAGCGGGGACTGCGGAAGGATCAGGGCGGTGACCATGGCGTAGACGGGAATCCGCGCGGAACAGGTCATTAGCGGCGTGATGAGGATGGTGACCAGCCGGTCGCGAGGATTTTCAATCACGCGCGCGGACAAGATGGCGGGGATGGCGCAGGCGTGGGCGGAGAGCATGGGAACAAACGCCTTGCCCGGCAGGCCGAAGCGCCGCATGACCTTGTCCATTACGAACGCGGCGCGCGCGAGGTAGCCGGTGTCTTCGAGCAGCGACAGGGCAAAGAATAAAATGCAGATCTGCGGAAGGAAAATAAGAATGCCGCCAACCCCGGCGATGACGCCATTGACCAGCATGCTTTGAAGGTCGCCGTCCGGCAGCAGCGCGGTGACCCCGGTTCCAACGGTCGCAAACAGATGGTCAATCAGATCCATCGGGATTTTGGCGGCCCAGAAAATCAGGGCGAAGAGGGCCATCATCACCATCAGAAACACGGCCACGCCGGCGACGGGATGGGTGACGACCTCATCGATTTTTTCGGTCCAGGCCGAGCGCCGCGACGACTCCGCGTCCATCACCCGGGTGGAAATTTCCTCCGTCCAATCATAGCGTGCCTGAAACGAACAGCCGGAGCAATTGCCGCACTCCGGCTTCCGGTGCGCGACGGATTCGGGCATGGCGCCGCCGACCAACCGCGCCAGCTCGCGCTTCAATTCCGCCAGGCCGGCGCCCGAACGCGCCGAGACGGGCATGACGACGCAGCCGAGTTCGGCGCGCAGTTGCTCCAAGTCAATCTCGATGCCATCGCGCCGGGCCATGTCCATCATGTTCAGGGCCACGATGACGGGACAGTCCAATTCCAGCAGCTGACTGACGAGAAAAAGATTCCGCTCCAAGTTGGTGGCGTCCACGACCACGAGGGCGGCGTCCGGCGCCGGATGTTCCGCCAGACGGCCCTGCAACACATCGCTGGCCAGCCGTTCATCCGGGGAACTGCTGTTCAGGCTGTACAGGCCGGGCAGATCCACGAGGACCACCTGCTGTTCCCCGAGGCGCAGCCGGCCGACTTTCCGTTCGACGGTGGTCCCGGCAAAGTTGGCAGTCTTGGCGCGCAGGCCGGTGAGGGCATTAAAGAGGGTCGTCTTGCCGGAATTGGGATTGCCAACCAGCGCCAGAGTGAAGGCGTGGTGCCGGTGGGGGGAAGCGGCCGCGGTGTTTCGGGACCGGCTCATGGTCTGTCATTCTCGCGCAGCACGCACTGATCCGGCTGGCAGACTTCCACCTGAACCTGGCGGGCCAGAGAGGCGGCCAGACCCAGGCGCGAACCAAAAACGCGCAGAATCAAAGGGTCGCCCCGCTTGATGATTTCCACCCGGCGCCCCAGGCAGACCCCCAGGGTTTTGAGCCGCTGCGTCTCCTCGTCATCAATGGCAATGTGCCGTACGACGGCGCACTGGTTCGGCGGCAATTGATCCAGCCGGACGAGCGCTGGGGCGGTGGAGGCGGAGTCTATCACGATACCGGAAAAATAAGCCGGACCTGCGGGAAGTCAATGAAACCCGCTGCCGGTCGCTTGCCTTTTACTGTCGGTGAATTGCGGTGCCCACGTCCCCCGATTACCCGGGCGCCGCGGGTGAGGGGTTGAAAAGCCGGCTGACCTCAGGCAGGCTGTGGCGATGAAACACCGATACGGTCTGGGGCTCATGCTGGCGCTGGCGCTGGCTGCCGGCTGCGAAAAAGCCGCCCCCCCAGCGGCGCCGTCGATGGAGGACCTTCTTCCCAAGCAGGCGCAGCCGAAACTGCCGACCCTGAAGATTTATCTCGGCGCGGAAACCCTGGAGGCGGAGCTGGCGCTGACGCCGCAGCAGGAGAGGACCGGCATGATGTACCGCACGAACATCCAGGAAACGGATGCGATGCTGTTTGTCCTGCCCACCCCGCAGCGCGCGAATTTCTGGATGATGCACTGTCCTGTATCCATTTCCGCCGCCTACATCACGCCGGAGGGCGTCATCGCGGAGATCCATCACCTTGAAAAGAATGACACCAACGGGGTAATGTCGGCGACGGACAACATCCGGTTTGTGCTGGAGACGCGGGAGGGCTGGTTTGGGCGGCACCATATTAATCCCGGCACCGTCATCCGCACCGAGAAGGGCTCGCTGGCCGAGACGTTTCTACCGAGATGAAGGCGGGCAGTAGGAATTTAACAGGTCCTTCCCTCCCCGGCACCCCTCTCCTAAGGTGAGACAAGGAAGAAAACAGGGCGGTCGGCATCCGCGTGAATCCTGAAATTCAAAATTGACCGAGTTTGCTCGCGTTGCTAGGCTGGCGGTCCGTTCCAAACGGTTTTATGCAACACACCATTTCGATTCTCGTGGAAAACAAGTTCGGCGTGCTCACGCGCGTGGCCGGACTGTTCAGCGGCCGCGGCTACAACATCGACACGCTCAACGTCGGCCCCACCCAGGATCCGGCCCTGTCGCGCATGACCGTGGTCACCCATGGCGACGACGCGACGCTGGAGCAGATCGTCAAGCAGCTCAATAAGCTGCCCAACGTGCTGAAGGTGCGGAGCTTTCAGGAGGGGGAATACGTGGACCGCGAACTGGTGCTGGCCAAGGTCAATGTGGACTCCGCATCGCGCGCCGAGGTGATGCAGATCACCGATATTTTCCGGGCAAAGATCGTGGACGTGCAACCCCGGACGCTGACCATCGAGATTACCGGCAGCAGCAGCAAAGTGGAGAAGTTCCTCGACCTGATGAAGACGTTTGGCGTGGTGGAACTGACCCGCACCGGCCAGGTGGCGATGCCCCGGAAGTGATTCCGGATCCCAAAACAAAATAACAAACTGATTTTATGGCAAAAGTATACACCGACAAGGACGCCGACCTCGGCGTGTTGAAAAAGAAAACGCTCGCGATCCTGGGCTTCGGCTCGCAGGGTCACGCCCATGCGCTAAACCTTAAGGACAGCGGCTTCAAGGTCATCATCGGCCTGTACGAAGGCAGCAAGTCCATCGCGGTAGCCCGGGAAAAGGGATTCCAAGTCCTCCCCACCGCGGAAGCCGTCAAAAAGGCGGACGTCATCATGGTCGCGCTGCCCGACACCAAGCAGGGGGCGTGCTACAAGAAGGACATCGAGCCGAACCTGGCTAAGGGCAAGACGCTTGTTTTCACACATGGCTTCTCGATCCATTTCAAGACCATCGTTCCGCCGAAGAATGTGAACGTCATCATGGTCGCGCCCAAGGGACCGGGGCACACCGTCCGCCGCCAGTACACCGAGGGCAAGGGCGTGCCCAGCCTCATCGCCATCCACCAAAACCCGGGCAAGGACGCCAAAAAGATTGCGCTGGCCTGGGCCAAGGGCATCGGCGGCACCCGCGCCGGCGTGCTCGAAACGGATTTCAAGGAAGAGACGGAAACCGATTTGTTCGGCGAACAGACCGTGCTGTGCGGGGGCGCGAGCGCCCTGGTGCAGGCCGGATTCGAGGTGCTGGTCGAGGCCGGCTATTCGCCGGAGATGGCCTACTTTGAATGCCTGCATGAATTGAAGCTCATCGCCGACCTGATGAACGAAGCCGGCATCAGCGGCATGCGCTTCTCCATCTCCGAAACCGCCAAGTGGGGCGACGTGAGCGTCGGCCCCAAAATCATCGACGCCAGCGTCAAGAAACGCATGAAGGCGGCGCTCAAGGACATCCAGTCCGGCAAGTTCGCCAAAAACTGGGTCAAGGAATACCAGGGCGGGTACAAGCGCTACAACGCCCTGCTCAAGAAGGGCGAGAAGCATCCGATTGAAAAGACCGGGGCCAAGCTCCGCGCGATGATGCCGTGGATGAAAAAGCGCGCCATCAAGGGCGCTCAAGCCGCCTACTAACCGATCCCATTTTAAACGCAAAGCCGCCGGAGTCATCCGGCGGTTTTTTTCTTTCCCCGCGGCGCTTGGATCCGCAAAAATAATCGCGGATTGCATGCGCCCCGTTCGGGTGCCTCTGGTAAATTACCCGCTCATGAACATCCTGATCGAAGACGCGGAGAAGCTGGAATACCTTACCAGCTCCCACCAATGGACAAAAAACGCCCTTAAAGGCAAAGACTTCGGCGCCACCGGCGACGCCTGGGCGGCTGCAAAAAAAGAGCCGATCGGCCGGTTCAATATCGTGGGTCACATCCCCGAAACCCGCCAGTTCATCAACCTGAATCACGGCAAAGGCAAGGGGGCGGAGTCCGGCACGGACGAGAAGTGATAGGACCCCTCCGGCAACCAATCCAACAGAAGGGGGGCGCCGGAAAAAGGGTTAAGAACCGGACGGATGAAAACTGCGCCGGCCGTAATGGCCCCCGCTTCGTCACGGCCAATTTCAGGTCGGATGGGAATTCCCGGGGACGGATAGTTTCACCGCCGGGGCGCCCCCTGAAAAGAGGGCCGGGTCCACGGCCAACGGGGGTGCCTCAACAAGTCCAAACTGGGTGGACAAGCGGGCGATGCAATGGGCCAGGTGCTGGTAAAACAATTCCGCATCGCTCAGCTTTTCCACCAAGACCACATTCAGTCGGGGATATTCGTTCCTGCAAAAATCCTCATACAATTCCAAGGTGTCGGCTGCCGTGACCAACAGCAGGGGGTACCGGACCTTTTTGAGGGCGAGGGACCTTAACAGACTCAACCCATCCAGCCCGGGATGGTTCAAGTTGGCAATCAAAATGTCGGGATCGGTTTCGGACAACTCCGCCAGCGCCGCATCGGCATTCTTCAATTTCCGAAATTGAGCCAAGCCAATATAGATCTGTCCCAAACTCTCATAAAAACCTAGGGACGCATCGTCCAAGACGAAAATAGTCAATTTCTGTCCCTGCGAGAGCTTTATGTCAGCGTATTTCATAAAAACAACCCCGCACTCCTCCAGGCCTCATCTCCCCAAAACCCCACTCGACCTCCTTAAGTGCGAAGCTGCAAACTAGGCTCCGCTGGGTATCCTTATTAATCCCCAAGGGTGCTTTCCTACTAATACGCCCCACCGGACGCCTTCTTTCAAAATATAAAATATATATTATAACTCCAAACACCAAAATAGGACAGTTGAACTTAACCGTGGCATATCGGCAGGTAGGGCGGGCAGTCCCCTGCCCGCCGCGGTTGCCAACCCGCGTCACCTGATGCCCCGGGGCGGCGCGCACGGAGTGTCGCGCCCTACCACCACGCCAAGCCAGCGGGTCGCTGGACCCCCACTACGAAGACCAAGACTGAGACACGAATTAACGCGAATGA
>Ga0114971_10000701_pt1 | contig 22496 bp, 27 predicted proteins | sample M_140625_MF_Meta_FD_87320 | JGI IMG/M metagenome (GOLD analysis project Ga0114971, IMG submission 87320) | Freshwater microbial communities from Lake Montjoie, Canada to study carbon cycling - M_140625_MF_MetaG | ecosystem: Environmental > Aquatic > Freshwater > Lake | place: Lake Montjoie...
CATCGCATCCGTTATCCTTTTTAATTCTTTCAACGGCATGTTGTAATCTATCGTCTCCACATAACTGTGACGTAACGCTGTCATATTACACGGCTTTGAAAAGATACGCGTTAATATACGGTTCCCCCAACTTGAATATTCATTCGGCGTCATTGGCTGAATAGGGTCCTTGGCCGTTAGGCGCCGCTTAATAAACAGGAACGGACGTGGCTCCACACGAAGTGACTCTTTCAATAGTTCCTTCAGTGGTTCAGGCAGCACATGTTCTATTGTCTTATAGGTCTTGCTTGTTTTAAAGTTCTGTATCACAAGTTTATAGTCTGTTCCAAGGATAATATAATTCTCTGTCGCAGGCACTGCATCACCTGGCTTAAGTAAGGCTGTCGCGTAATAGTCGGCTCGGACGGGCTCAATGTAACTATAGAAGGCAAGGAGTAGCTTCTCCACGCCGTTCGGCAAACTGTCTCTTACACGAATCACATCCGCCCATTCCAACTGAGTAATCTTCTGACGTTCTGTTGGTTCTTGTGTACTATAATGATCACTAATAGGTTTGTAGTTCTCTGTCTGAATCGCCTTCCAGATGTTCTTGTACTCCTTCATTGCAACGGGGGCTTCATGTTGCAGATATGCTACAATTGACGAATAATACCCATGATATACATGCGCAGTCTGCTTTATAGTTGTCTGTGCCTGCAGTACCTCGATTGCTTTCTTCGAATCCTTGATCAATATATCAAGTGATTCAATTCCGAACTCTAGCCATCGTTGAATATGAGTATTGTACTTCTTCTTGGTTATATCATTCAATTCGGCCGTTGGAAAATAGTTCATGCTACTCATAGTATCTAGTTTATGTGCATCAAATTTGCTTAACTTAAATAACTACTATAGGATCTTCATAAATGAAGTCTCTTGTCTTTTTCTATTCCTATGGAATGGGCGGCTGGGGCGATCTGCTCAAAGGGCTTCACACCTGCTGGTGCTGGGCAAAGGCTACAGGGCGCGAATTGAAGATTGACTTTAGTTGGCACATTTTCGGAACTCTCTTCCAGCAGCATCGGTATCTAAAAGACCGGGCGGCACGTGTTACACTCAATATGATCGATAAATCTGCAAACTATACAGTGCAAAGTCTGGATCCTTTTGCAGATCAGGAAGAGATTATTCTCACTTGCAATTGGTTTAATCCTGCTGCAAATGGTTCTGTAGATCCGATGCCGTTCTATAAAGAACTCTATAGCACGATCTTCCCCTTGACAATTGAGAAGGAGATCCCTGCGACCTATTGTACCTTTCATTGTCGCGTAGGAGACAAGTATTTGCAGGAGGCCTATGGGTCCAAGGGAGACAACCGGATCGGTTCCTTTGATCGCCTTGGAAAGATTATTGCAGAATACAATTCGTTCGGGCATCCTGCAACTCTGGTCGCCAGTGATAGCGAGGCCATTGTCAACCGGCTGCTCAAGGATATTCCTGGTTCGTTTACTCTGTGCCCAAAACCCTATCACATTGCCTATAAGTGCGCTGACATCGAATTCAAGATTCCCTCTATGCGTAATACCATTCTAGAACACTATGCTATGACAAAGAGCCAGGGGATCTACAAAGTATCCTATAGTGGATTCCCGATTATGGCCGCCCTTGTTCAGAATATCCCGTTGCAAGTATGGAGTACAGAATGTGTGTTAGAAACGTATAGGGATGAGCTGGTGAACTATATTCGAGCCCGGCACGCAGTCGCGTCTGCATCCTAGCTTTTTTGTTCTATCCGACAAGTGGAGGAGATATAGTCTAGTTGGTTAGGATCCGAGATTCTGATTCTTGTAACCCCGGTTCGAATCCGGGTATCTCCAACCTTCGCTATTACTTACATGAGTGCATGCAAGTAATAGTGTTCTGTTATACTATTTACTGAGCTGGTGGTGTGACGGATAGGAGAGGTGTTGTAAACCCATTTGCCTTCTGTTTCTGGTTAGGGAGCGACACAAGCACGGTCGAATTATCTGATGGTGTGTTGTTCGGCGTTGAATGGCCATTCTCGGGCTTCTGTTCAATGCTTCCTTCATCTACATATTTCCCTGCCTTGATACTTTCAATATCCGTCAGGAGTTTCTTTAGCAGATTTGCATTTGTCTTCTCGTAGACATTGAGCAGAGACGCCAGTATATTGAGCCCCACGCCGACCCAGATCAGATAGGTCAGACTATACCCAGTTGCAATGGTGGTTGTCAGGATTCCACCTGATTGGACAAAATGAAACATATAGATGAGCCATAGATTGCAGACATTCAGAGAATGACGGCGTTTGATCATACTTCGCAGATCGTCAATCTGATTTTGCTCTAAGATCTCCTGAATCTGAGTTGCAACGGGAATCTTTGGAAAGTTTGTATCTGACATTCTCTTTGTTAGACGCACAAAATAAATGGTGTGGATTGGTCACAGATAAAATTGAAATTAAATGCATACTTAAATGATGAGTGACTAGTATCCATAATGGCCGACTTTCCACCACTCCAGGGAGAAGCCAAGTCGGGCAAGGTAAAGCAATGGCGTGTTCGGGTGCAGGCCACGAAGGAGGGCCATGGTCTTATCATTACCGAATATGGCTATGAGGGTGGGGCTGTGCAGAGAGACGAAAAGGTTGTGGAGGAGGGCAAGAATATTGGCAAGAAGAACCAGACGACGCCGCTGCAGCAGGCGGTGCTGGAGGCGCGGTCTGTGTGGAACAAGAAGAAGGCGAGTGGCTATGTGGAGGCAGCTGGAGCTGCTTCTGCTTCTGCTTCTGCTTCTGCTTCTGCTTCTGCTTCTGTTGCTCCTGCTGCCGCTTCTACGCCTAAGTCTCGCCGTCTTGTTCGCAAAGAGGCAGAGGATCCCGCGGGCGGAGCCGGCAGAGCAGCATCTGCCGCCGCGTCCGCCTCCATTGCAGCCGGGCGTGCCTCTGAAATCACCGAGTCAGTGCCACTCCCCATGCTGGCCCATAAGTGGCCCGAGAAGGCCAAACATGTTGTTTTCCCGTGCTATATACAGCCGAAGTTCGACGGGACCCGCACGATCGCCGTCTGTGGCTTGAAAGCAGGGACGCCGTGTCTCTTTAGTCGTCAGCGCAAGGCCTATCCTCATCTGGAGCATATCCAGGCCGTGGTTCGCCAGCTGCCCGAGGGCTTGTTGTTAGACGGGGAGCTCTATCGGCACGACATGGACTTCCAGGAGATCGTCGGCACCGTCAAGAAGAAGACACTGACCAAAGCAGATGAAGCCAAGCATGCACTCATTCAACTGCACTGCTATGACCTAGTCGATACTGTGAAGACGTTTGAAGAACGGTTTGCGTTGCTGAAAGGTATATTTAGCGAGCACAAGAAGGTCATCGGGGATGTGTTGGTGCTCTGTCCTACCGAGAAGGTTATGAAGAAGGAAGATCTGAAGTCCAAGCACGACGAATATGTGGCAGACGGATACGAGGGGCTCATGATTCGTAATGGGGCGGGGCTCTACGATGTAGGCAATCGCTCCACGGACCTGCTCAAGATGAAGGAGTTCCAGGACGACGAATTTGAGATTGTGGGCTTCTACGAGGGCGAGGGCGGTGAGAAAGGGCTAATCATCTGGCGCTGCAAGACCAAGGAGGGCAAGCTGTTTGGCTGCAGGCCGCATGGGACGCACGAGGCGAGGGCGGAACTCTTCAAGCACGGAAAGGAGTATGTGGGAAAGATGCTGACCGTGCGATACCAGGAACTGACGGCGGACGGGATCCCGCGGTTCCCTGTGGGGATTGCCGTGCGGGACTATGAATAAATGAAATTTGAAACTTTTTATTGATGGAGAGACGAGTACCCATGTTTGTCTCTGTGATTACCGCAACCAAGAACCGCAGTCACTTTCTGCCGGCGCTTCTTGAGTGCTATCGGTCCCAGGTATGGCCCCATGAGAGCATGGAATGGATCCTTCTAGACGACGGATCGGTGGAAGATCAGGAGAAGAGTCGACGGCTTCTGGATGGATGGATTGCAGAACACAATATCCCTCATGTATCGCATATTTGCCTGGAATCGCCTATGACGACGGGTCGGAAGTTGAATGAGCTTGTGAGAATGGCTCGGGGAGATCTGGTGGTCGTCATGGACGACGACGACTGGTATTCGCCCCATCGTGTTTCAGGAGTGGTGGCGGCCTTTCGTGCACATCCTGACAAGGATATTGCGGGGTGTTCCAAGGTTTACATGCAGTTCGAGGAGGATCCTCGGTTATGGGTGGCGGGACCGTACCATGACCGGCACGCACTGCACTGCACAATGGCCTTTCGCCTAAGGTACTTTGACACCCATTCCTATGATGACGAAGAGGTGTGTGCCGTGGAACGCCAGGTGACCAACGGGTTCACGGAGCCCATGATCCAGCTTGTTCCTCGGCGAACCATTCTGCACAAGATCCATTCGGCCAACACCTATCGGTGCAAACGCTCTGTGGGGCTTTTACGTAGGACAGGGTTGGAGGTGGCGAAGTTTATTAAGGTGGGATAGGATAGGATAGGGAGATGAGCGAGTGTCCTTATAATTTATATTAGCACTCGTGCTGGGTGCATTACTTGTTCGGTGTTCAGACAGATTTTTTAACAATGATCGGCGTAGAGGCCTGTCCTCCCTAAAATTTGATGAGAAAGAGGAGTCTTACAGAGGGTATTCTTCTATCCATACTTACCATGAATACGTCAACCGCAGCAGAAAGTACACCTGTGGCCAGTATCAGTGTCTGGACGGGATTGGCCATCGGGTTCGCCATGACCGTCTTCAACATGATCCCGTGGTCTGTTGTCTTTATCTTCACACGCCGATACGGCCTTCGATATTACACCATCCGCAATACGGATGAATGCAGGCGAGTCCAGCGACGCGTAAAGGAACATAGCAGCCATACGTCGGATAATGACAAGGGGTATGGCTATGCCTTTGGAAAGTGGTATATTGCCCACGTAGGGGCAGATCATCATGGAGAGAATGAGGTCTGGATGATTGCTACGGAGGCCTCGTTTAAGGAGCTGACTCGTGACCTCAATGACGATGTGGAGGAAGAGGAGGATGGAACTGCAGTGGCGAGTGCGGCGGAGCTAGAGGCAATAAAGGCACCCAAGAAGAAGATCGATGTCTATGATCGGCGCGGCAGTTACGACAATCTCTGGTATCGCAAGCGTACGATTCGAAATCTGGGGGCCAAGCCCCATCCAGAACAGAGAATCATTCTCGATAAAATCAAGGCTGTGTACGAGCAGAAGCAGAGGGGCGTCTTCTATATCCACGGTTTGCCGTGTACCGGCAAGTCCATGATTGGTTTACTGTTGGCCGAGGAATACGGAGCCTGTTATTCGAACTCCTATTCGCCCTGGGAGCCTGGGGATATTCTCATCACAATCATTGATGAGGCGGAGCCGACCAAGGAACGGCCTTTGATCATTGCATTTGAGGAGGTGGACGGGGCCATTATTCGGATTCATGACGGAATTGAGCGGCACAAGAACATCCCCATCGCCATTACGGACAAGAGCAGCTGGAACCGGTTCTTGGATAACTTCGACAGGGGCCTGTACCCCTTTGTGATCTTGCTTATGACATCGAATAAATCGCTCGATTTCATAAACAGTTTGGATTCTTCGTATTTGCGGAAGGGGCGCGTGGACGAGGTCTTTGAGATGGGGATTAAGATGGAATAGAGGTACCGTTAAAAATATAATTACGCCCCCTGCAAATTGCAGTGGGCATAATTAGATTCTTAACGGTAGAGGAGATGGCCAACCCCCAGAAACAGTTTTTTACCTTTACGGAAGCCGTTCTTCTCCCCGTCTATCCGTCGAATGTAACTCTTACCCGTTTGTGGGAAGCCTATCTCGCCTGGTGGAACTCCGAAGGGGAGAAGGCGTTTGGAGGAGAGGCCCTGGATCAGAACGACTTCAACGAGTTCTTAGGGAATGCGTATGGAAAACCTAACCGGGAAATCAATGGCGTAGCGGCTTATTCAGGACTCTATATCAAATATGAATAACTTATAGAGATGAAGATCGTTGTATCGTTTGGCGTACTGCTACTTCTTTTAGTAATCGTTCTTACGTTTACATTACGAGTCGAAGGATTTGATCGAGAGACCCCTGAGGCATACTGCAGAACATGTTGTATGACGGGGAAGGATACATGCGATCCTCTCAATCGTTGCAAGTGCTAAATGGTATACAGATTCATCGTCAGCTTCATAAAATCATAACTCTTGAAGAGCCAATGGGCCGAGGAGGCAATCATAAATCCCACCATTCCGGTCAAGACTCCTCCGCTAATCTGTTCTACGCTATGACAACGCTTTTCATAACGAGACCAGCCCATTGCAGCAATCCAGATCAGTCCTAGGGCCCAGTAATAGCTTTCCGTATAGAATCCCATTAAGAGAACGAACAGGGTGATTGTGGCCATATGGCCGCTGGGGAATCCAGGCTTGCCTTCCACGAGGCCGCCGTCGCAAAAGAGGCTGCAGTCGGAGGCGCCTTTGGGTCGAGGACTATCAAAGAACGGCTTGATGCGTTCCACATAGGCGCCGATCAGGATGCTGGCCAGGGCAATGCAGAGATAGGTGAGATCTTGGGTACAAAGGAGGAGACTGATAGGAATGAGGTAGGTGAGGAGGAGCGTCAGTGAGATGGCATTTGCGACGGTGTCTGATTCCATAAGGCTCTTCTTAGGCGTAAGAAGAGCCTTGCGTATGTATCGCCTCATCGTGGATTACAATGGGAGTTATGCCCTCCAGGACAGTATTCCTCCTTTTTGTAACCTTGTTCCCTGGGACAACAGATGGCGTCGTGATGATCCTTGGCAGATAGCGTCCTCTGGCCTGTCTCGGGATCGATATACCGTTAAGAATATAATTAAGCCGCCTCCGCAGGAGGCGGCTTAATTATATTCTTAACACTAGTGCTTAGTATAAAATTACGCCCCCTGCAATTTGCAGGGGGCGTAATTTTATACTAAGCGGTATTGGCCGCAGAACTTCTTGCCGCATTCGAAGCACCAGGATTTGCCACAGCCGTGATGGATCAGGAAGTCGGATGCGCCTGTTGCCAGACCACAGGCAAAAATATAGTTACAGGCGTTGTCCTTCAGGCACCATCGGTCGCACCAGGGGCACTGCTTGGCATCCATTCTACTCTTCGTCTACTTCATATTCGGGTGCCACATTGTTCGCATACCCGTGGAGTACCAGCAATGCATCTTCGACCCGAATCATATGTTCTGTTGCGTACCGATTGATCGCTTTCAGTGCTTGGAGCATATTTTGCCTGAATCCCGCAGGAATATAGGGACGGTGTTTGTAATGCTCATGTAGATAGTTGAGAATCGGATCGATATCGCCTTCGTAGATCGGATAGCCGTGACGCCTAAGTGCCACACGATAACTCTCGAGGCGTTCTAGGCGAATCTGTTCGGACTTTGTGGTCATTTTATTTTCAAAAAAAGGGAACGGGTCTCTCAAATTTAGTCCTCACGATCAGAGTCGGGAATCTCTGAAACAAGGGTCTGTTCTTTGGGACTCCAGCGACCGACGTAGGCCCCCACCGATCCATTTGCCTTTTGCTTGTAGAGCTTGTTCTTGATGGGCTCTCGATAGAACAGGGTTCCGTCGTGCTCAAAGGACTGCACCTTGATGATCTCGGTCGCGGAGAGATCCAGGGGCTCCTCTTCGGTTTCCTTGTAGGGCACGTTGATCGTCTTGGCCTTTGTTGGTTTGATTGGTGCTGTTGCTGTTGCTGTTACTGCTTTCTTTCTAACTAGTTTTGGTTTCTCCTTTGGTTTCTCCTTTGGTTTCTCCTTTGGTTTCTCCTTTGGTTTCTCCTTTGGTTTCTCCTGTGGTTTCTCCTGTGGTTTCTCCTGTGGTGTCTCCTTTGGCGCATCTGGTTCTTTTACTGCCTTCTTCGGCGGCATCTCTACCAAAGGAAGTTCTGCAGGTTTAGGCAGTGGCGCAAAGATCTCAATAGGGATCATCGTGTTCATGCCTTTGCCCATACGCTTTACCATCTCGGAACCCTCCGCCGAGCGTACGAATTCGAACTGGATGCGATGGGGATACCAATAGGGTTCGTCGGGCCTGTCATCGTAGTAATAGGCGCTTGTCTTCCGCACAAGCCAGAGCGGCTGGGTGCCCTTCTTGATAAAGAAGAACGGTTGTTCTGTCTGCTGCGCAAAGTCGAAGAACGCTTTGAGCGCCCTTGCATTGATGGCCGTCATCGGTATACCATCCTCGGGTTTCCGCGGATAGACCTTGTTGACCTTTTGACTCGTAAGGGTCTGCGTTCCAATTAAGGCCAGGTCCTGGTAGAGTTGCCAGAAGACGCCGATGGAACCACGGATCGGGACCAGGGTTCTGCCTTCTTGTCGCTTCTCCGTGACCCCGTTCCAGAACATGACCTCGAAGTATTTGGTTTCTGCCCCTGAGATTGCATATGCGGTTGTCATGATGGTTGCCTTGTCATTCACCTATACGGCTATTCAAATTTTAGAGAAAATTTGAACAATATGTGTCGCATAGAAGAGTTATCATGAACATTCCACTTAATATCGTCAATCGAATCAAACCCGAACTGAATGCAGAGGCGCACTCCCATATCTATTCCGAGACACAGGAGACAGCCGAACCCACGATTCTCTTCATACTCCCCTTGAATGACAAAGACCAGCCCCTGATCACCTGGACCCAGGTCAAAGTGCGCTGGCAGAACACTCAGATGGACCATGCCTATGTGCGAATTACACTGACAAATGACGGCGGCACCGTGTTCTTGAGCCCGCCCTTTGTTGTTAAGCAGAATTGTTGGACGCCCCTCGAATGGGCAACCCCCTCCATTCCGCTCGACAACGGTCGCCTCGGACTCCAAGTGGAGCTGGATCCCCTGTATGCAAACGGCTATGTGAATCTTCGATTGGTGGGCTTCGACGAGCTGCTGGATCGCATTCCGAACTATATCTTCGTCAATGACACGGGCGCCATGAAGTGGTTGCTCGTGAATTGCGACAACGGATCCTGGATCGAGGAGTACACGGACTTCCAGGGGGAAGAGGGCACCTTTCTGCTCTTGAAGCCCTTGGCGGCTTAAATTAAAAATGGCGATAACAGAGAGATGTCCACGCGACCCCGTGGCGATATTACAACGGTGATCGACTTAGCATCCAGGAATGCACAGGACGACTTCTTTTTCCCCATTCAGTCCAAGAACTCCTGGTTTCACCGAGACCCCTCTACGATCTTTCCCGCAAATACGGCCAGCCAGGAGTTCACGCACAAGGGCACGGCGGCCTGGGGCGGCCGCCTCACCTTTGAACTGGGGGCCTTGACGGCCGGCGACTTGCTGCAGAGCGCTTTGTTACAGATCCGCTTGGGCCACTGGTACTCCGATTCGATCCTGGCCCAGCTAGCCACCGCCTCCATCGTTACCGATCCGAGTTCTCAGGACACCTGGACCTACATGAACTCGCTGGGGACTTCGATCATAGAGTACGCGGAGTTCGAGGTGGGGGACCAGACCTTGGAACGCATCGACGGCCAGTTCATCAAACTCTATTCGTCCCTGCTGCCCGATATGAATATGCTCTTTGGCTTGAGCACCGATGCCGCTGGCATCACTAGCTTTCCCAATATTGCATACAATCAGGCCACTATGAATCCCAATCGCGCCTTTCCCACCCAGAACGGCGTCTATTTCTGCCTGTTGCCGTTCTTTTTCATGAGAACCAGGGGCAAGGAGGTCTTTCCTCTCGTGGCCTCGGCAGAAGGCTCGGTGCGCATCCATGTCCAACTGCGGCCCTTTACGGACTGTGTACGGTCCTGCACAGGACAACGCCTTTCGTGCACGGATAGCCCTTTGAATAAGACCGTCAAGTTCTTGTCAACTCAGACGGATGCCTCCTTCAACTACGTGACCCCGTCCTTGCCCCCGCCGTTCCAGGACTTCCGTGTTCTGACGTATACGGGGTTGATTGGCGGCGAGCAGCGGTCGGCCTATATCCACAAGCCGTTTGAACAGATGAGCCGGTTTGTGGCCTCCTTCCACTTCGACGAACCCTATAAATACTTGACGAGCAAGACAAATTCTAGCTCCGATACCATTGAGGTCTCGCTCCCTTTGGAACTGAACCATCCCTGTCAGGAGATTCTATGGGTCTTTCGGCGAAAGGCCGTTCAGATCAACAACGAATGGGCGAATTTTACGCCGATTGTGACAAGCCAATACGATCCGATCGCTGCACCTGAGCCGTGGCTCGCCTATGCGACGCTGCGGATCAATGGCCTCGTGGTCGAACAGGCAGACGGGGAGTGGTGGCGGCAGAGTATAGCCAAGGCGCACAGAGGAGGCTACACAGCGTACGCGGCCTCTACCTATGGCTACTCCTTTGCTCTGCAGCCCGACAGCCATCAGCCGACGGGGTCCGTGAATATGAGCCGTGCCTCCTCTATCCGTCTGGATCTGCGGGTGAAAGTGCCCAAGGCTGTGTCCGTCCCTGCAGGGTTTGATGCTGACGTGGGCCAGGGCTGGGAGGTCTTCGTCTATGCGATCCATCTGAATTGGGTTCGGTTCGAGAATGGGATTTGCCAGAAGTTGTTCGATAGTTAAAGGGGGCTGGATGACTAATAGGAGCGATGAATGAAGCAAGAGAACTGATTCTGTTGCCTTATACCGCAGTCTCCTTTTCCATCGTTGCACGATTTATTTTCATGTATCTGCTCTACACGAAGCGAAGCACCAACCTCTATTCGTTGAGTTTCTGCGGCCTCAGTGTTATCTCTTCGTCTATCTGGATTCCCTATGGACTTATGGTGAACGATATCCCGATCATTGTCCGAAGTGGAGTTGAAATTCTGTTGCTGTCTTTATCAGGGATCTATATCATACGAAATAGGTGCATAGTCCCCTGTTGAGCAAGTTTAGTTAGGTTAAAGGTAATTAAAAAAATAAAACCAATCCAGTACAGACTCGCATTAAAATATTTTAAATTTTTAAAGTATCGCACGTCACTTCCAAATGAGGAACGCTACGCACTAAAATTTACCGAAGGCCATTAGAATTCTTTTACAATTACAGCAGTTTGATTCTTTCTGTCCTTTACCTCTTTATCGGTACCGATAAGAATCTAATTAAGCCCCCTCCTGTGGAGGGGGCTTAATTAGATTCTTAACACTAGTGCTAATATAAATTTAAGCCCCCACCCATAATGGGTGGGGGCTTAAATTTATATTAGGCGGTATGGGTACTTGTCCTGTAGGTACCGTTAAGAATCTAATTAAGCCCCTCCTGTGGAGGGGCTTAATTAGATTCTTAACACTAGTGCTTAGTATAAAATTACGCCCCCTGCAAATTGCAGGGGGCGTAATTTTATACTATGCGGTACAGGTTCCGCAGTGATCTGTATTCGCCATATCAATCTTGCGCCTAGTCATTCGGATATCGTTTAATTCCCATCGACCGAGGAGGGTTTTTTCAAACCGGATAAATTCACGAATCGTATTATTAATAAACCGGAACGGCATTGTGTAGTGTTCTATTCAATGCTATTTCTATTCAAATTTATTGTTTTAAGAACGAATTGCAAAGGGCTTTCGATGCAGACGCAAGAGTTGTTTGATCGCTTCTAAGTCCCCTGGATTTACATAGATCGGCAGTAAACCTTCGTCATCGGGTTCTAGGACAATGACTTGCGTCTCTTCGTCTTGGGTCTTCCGTTTCGGCATAAAATACTGATAGGTGACGAGCAATACACTGAAACTTATGGCGCCGATGGCAGCAGATCCAATGGCAATTCCTGTTGTATCCGTAATTGCGGGAATATTCACAATTGTTTGATTTGGGGACACACTTGGATAGGGAATCATCATGAAAAACGGGGTAGAGGAGGGGCTTACAGATCCTTGACTAGGCCAAGGAGTTATGAAGAACAGAGGAGAATTGGACGGGGTTTCCGTGGCGGAACTCGTGGAGGACGGATAGGGTATGCAGTAGACGAGGGGCGTCTCGGATGGTGTTTGACGAAGGGATTGGCTTGGACTTCCTGATGTAGATGCACTTGTGCTTATACTCGTAGATAGAGTCAGACTTCCTGATATAGATACGCTTGTGCTCTTACTGACTGATATGCTCGGGCTTCCTGAAGTGGATACCCTGGTCGATATGCTCGGGCTTCCTGAAGTGGATACCCTGGTCGATATGCTCGAGCTTCCTGAAGCGGATACACTCGTCGATAGACTTATGCTCTTACTAGCTGATATGCTTGGGCTTCCTAAAGCGGATACACTCGTCGATAGACTTGGGCTTGCTGAAATGGATGCACCACTTGTTACACTCAGGCTCGTGCTCATAGAGAGGCTTCGACTTTCAGAACTGGATGCACCACTTGTTACACTCGGGCTCGTGCTCATAGAGAGGCTTCGACTTTCAGAACTGGATACGCTACTAGATGCACTTACGCTCTTGCTCACAGATATACTGCTGGTTTGACTTGAAGACATGGTTCGACTCAAAGTGGATGTCAGAGAGGGACTCGTCGAAGGATAGAGCTGGTATTGATAGATTTTCAGATTGTAGGTCGTACTATCTGAATCACAGTGAGCAAGTGGATCCAGTACAAGTTCCAAGGAGGATAGGTTGTAGATTGAATAATTTGTCTGTGCTATAGCAAACGTAGGTGATACGCTATTTAGCACAATATCATTGTATTTTAAGGTTATTTTAACACCGTTCGTTCCAGGGTAATTGGTTGGATGAGATGCAGTATAGGAGACGATATAGAGTGTATTATTATTGAAATAGGTGTTGTTCCAAACCACGGTTGGCTTACAGTTTCCTTGAAAGGTAGTGAAACAATTACTGCTGTGGGCTGGATGTAAAAGTGTAGTTCCAATCACGCACACTGAATTTTGAATCTGCCAATACGAATCCGTTACAACAAAGGTGTTCACACCGTAATAGGGCATAGGTCGTATTATATTGGTAGCGTCATAGTAATTGTAATACCACCCATTATAGCCTTGAACAGGGGATAGATCTGTGGCCGAATCTGCGATAAGAACAGGGCGTATAAGAGGCGTGCTCGTGGGAAGAGGGGTTGAAGATCGTGTCTGTGATATACTGGAGGTAAAGGAGCGACTGATAGTGGGTGTAAGAGTAGGTGTCCGTGAAGGGGAAGGGGGGATGCCGATTGTACCCGCAAAATTGTAGCTACAGGTAGGGCTTTCATTTGTATAGGTGATAGCCGTTGTGGATCCATACGAATAGGTGATATAGGAGTTGCGCTTGGATCCGCAGCCCGCGACGGTGGAGCCCTGGGTATAGGAACATTTGCACGTGGAGCCGATGACACTGCATCCTGCAAAGGTGCCCATGGAAATATACCCAGATCCATAGGCCTGTGTTACATTGATGCCTGTGGTAACAAGAATCCAGCCACTCGATAGACTTATGATGGATCCATACTGGGTTGACACGGAATAACAGATACCACTGGGGGATATGCTAGGGCTTTTAGTAAACGATGAAGTAGGTGTTTTAGAGGGCGTACTACTCTGTGCCTGTGTTATAGAGGAGGTTTCAGATGATGTAGAGGATAATGAAAGGGATGAAGAGGATGTTAGGGATACTGACAGGGATGGCGAGGATGTTAGGGACGCTGACAGGGATGGCGAGGATGTTAGGGATACTGACAGGGATGGCGAGGATGTTGGGGTTACTGACAGGGATGGAGCGGTTGTTTGGGAAGCCGTGACGGATTGTGATGGAAGAGCGACCAAATTATAGGAAATTGCGATTATCGGGTCTCCCGAATCACCGCCCGTTAATGCAACAGGAACGCCCCCCGTAAAACTTATTATGACCGTGGAGTTCTGAGGAACGCCCGTTGTCGCGATCGGTGTTCCTGTAAAATCAACATACTGCCACTGATTCTCGACGCCGCCGCACCAGGTCAAGCCACATTCACTAAAGCTATTTGTCGCATAGGCTTCCGCGTCACAGCCCGTTGCCGTGCAACACTGTCGATTATAGGTTCCCGCTATTCCGTTGATTGTAATCGCAGATCCTGCATAGTTATAATAATCTGCGACGGCTTGAAAGACTAGTTGATTAATTCCGATGTTCCCCGTATTGGTAGCATTTAGGGGGGCTTGAAAGGTCGTTGTAGCTGTGGGCGGCGGCGTGAGAGCCGTACAAGCGTTTCCATCGACGGGCCCATTAAAAGACTGAAAGAGTGCATTTGTTGTTGCGACTATTGCGGCCAGAAGCGAAAGTATACGCATCGGCGTCCTGTTCCATGGACTTAAATTTCACACGGGACAGGAGAGAAAGAATGAATGCATATGATTCGGTCTCCACCGTGTCGATTTACAAGAAGGGCAAGGGCAAGGGCACCGTAAAAATGCAGCGCGTTCATGTGAAGAACGGGAAGGGCTTCAAGGAGCTTGTCTATACGCAGAATGGCCGTGTCACCCGGCGTTCCAAGAAGGCCTTGACAAGGCGGGAGATCGGTCATGTGCGCCGTTGCCGATTTGTGCCTACTCTCTTTAAGTCCTGTAATGATGAATGTATGAATCAGCTAGGCTGATTCGGCCGTTGGTATGAATCAGCCTAGCTGATTCGGCCGTTGGTATGAATCAGCTAGGCTAATTTGAATCTAAACAAGTTGTTTCATATATATGAAACGGTATGAAACTACTTGTCACAGGCGGCTGCGGCTTCATCGGATCAGCGTTCTGCCGACGCATTCTTTTGAAGCATCCAGACGTTACGCTTGTAAATCTCGATAAGTTATATCCCTGTTCTACCATTACGCTGCAGGAGAGCTGCGGGCCCTATACATTTGTTCGAGGCGACTTGAAGGATCGACCTTTGTTGGACGAGCTCTTGCGTCGGCACGAGATCGACACGGTGGTCCACTTTGCCGCCCAGAGCCACGTGGACACCTCCTTTACCAATCCGATGCTCTATACCCAGGACAACGTGGTCGGAACGCATACGCTGTTGGAGGCATGCCGTGACTATGGGCGCATTCTGAAGTTCATTCACATCAGCACTGACGAGGTCTATGGCGAGAACGTCGCAGAGGGCGCGTTCAGTGAGACGTCCCTGCTGAAGCCGACGAATCCCTATGCGGCCTCCAAGGCCGCCGCCGAAATGTTCGTGCACTCCTACGTGCACTCCTATTCGTTCCCCGCGATCATCATACGTTCCAACAATATCTATGGCCCTGGGCAGTATGATGAGAAGGTGATTCCGAAGTTCCTGTTCCAGCTTCTGGACGGAAAGAAGTTGACGATTCAGGGTTCGGGATCCCAGCTCCGCTCCTTTTTGTACGTGGAGGATGCCGTGGACGCTGTGCTCACGGTTCTGGAGAAGGGATCTCTAGGAGCCGTCTATAACATTTCGTCCTCGGATGAGATCTCCATTGGGAACTTGGCGACCAAGCTGATTCAGAGACTGAAACCAGGAGATCAGGTCGATTCCTGGCTCACCTATATACCTGATCGCAACTTTAACGACAAGCGGTACTTGATTGAATCGGAGCCACTGAAAGAGCTGGAATGGAAGCAGCAGTGGTCCTTTGACAAGGGCCTGGACGAGACGGTGGAGTGGTTTCAGAACGTAGATCGGACGAGTTATTGGATTGGACATGTCATTGACACGGACTTGGTTGGCGAAGACTTGGTTGGCGAAGACTTGGTTGGCGAAGACTTGGTTGGCGAAGACTTGGTTGGCGAAGACTTGGTTGGCGAAGACTTGGTTGGCGAAGACTTGGTTGGCGAAGACTTGGTTGGCCGTGGATCGCGTCCTGTAGCCCTCCTCTGGGGGTCCAAGGGATGGATTGGATCTTTATTTACGAAGGTCTTGGAGTCCAAGGGATTTACGGTGGTTGCGGCAGCGTCCAGAGCCGACAACCGTTTGGCGGTAGTCGAGGAGGTGGACTGTGTGAAACCCGATCACATGATCTGCATGATCGGGCGGACCCATGGGCCCGGCTATACCACGATTGACTATTTGGAGCAGGAGGGGAAACTGAAAGAGAATCTGCAGGACAATCTATATGCCCCGCTCACTCTGGCCTCGGTGTCCAAGCGGCGCGGTGTACCGCTATTGTACATGGGCACGGGCTGCATCTTTGAATCGGCAGAGGGGCTGAAGCCATTCACGGAATCGGATGTGCCCAACTTCTTCGGCTCCGCCTACAGCACTGTGAAGGGCATCACAGATCGCATCTTGAACGAACAGTATGCGGACACGTGTCTGAATGTCCGCATTCGAATGCCGATCTCCTCGGAGGACTGTGCGCGGAACTTCATTAGCAAAATCATTCAATACACCCATATCTGTAGCATTCCGAACTCGATGACGGTTCTGGACGATGTGCTGCCCTGCTTGGCAGACTGCTTGAGTCGAGGGATCCGAGGCACTCTGAATGCCGTCAACCCTGGCGTAATCGATCATTCGACTGTTCTAGGAATGTACCGTGATCTTCAGAATAAGGGGCATACGTGGACGGAGATTAGCAACAAGGAGCTCGTGACAGGGTTTGTCAAAGGCAAGCGCTCCAACAACGAACTGGATACGAGCCGCCTGGAGCAGTTGTTTCCTGGCATTCCTCGGATCGAGGACTCCGTTCGGCGAATTCTGACAGAGAATACGTTTAGAGGCCGATGAATGTCATGTTCGACTTGGTTCGCAAGGAATTCAGGCAGCATGTTTCAACGAGGAGCCCTCCGTTCGCATAGACGCCATAGTTCATGTTTCCATCCTCGTGCTCGAGCGCCAGATGATAGATGGCGTATGTGCCCTCGGAATTGAAAGGGGTTGCGCGCTCATCCAGGCAGGCCATGAGCCTGTACCTTCCGTCCGTCACAAACACCTTGCCGAGATGCTGGATAGTCTCTTGCCTCTGAGTCTCCGTCAAAGAATCAACGAGAATAGAATGACAGCCGGTGATAAACAGGTCTTCTTTCAGTTCTGGATAGTTTTCGGGACTGCACTTATAGAGGCGATTCTCGATTCGCTCATCCGTGCCAGGGTTCTGCAGAGAGCCCTTGCCGACGAGTGCGACCTTCTTGTAGCCGCCCCGACTTGTCTTGACGAGCGTGCCCGTTGTAAGGGTTTCAATGGCCCGACAGACGTCTTTGCCGTCGACTTGGCAGAGGATCTGGGTGCCTTCCTTGAAGCAAGGGGCGGAGGGATAGGCATAGTAGTAGGCAGTATCCCCATCCGAATTTAATAGACTTCCAGTTGGATAGACAACAGTTTGCGAAGAGGTGCCTGTACTGTTAGAAGCTATTCTCCAACTTGTATAACCGCCAAACGTGCCAACTGTAAACACAGGATATCCACTATATCCTATTTGATTTATTTCAGTACCAACGAGAGCATCTGCCTCTGTAGGATAATAGTATATACCTGGACCGCGGCCAACCGGTTCGGCAAATTCGTTCATGGGACCCAACAACAAGCGAGGGACATTTTCAGTATGCTGTGTTTCATGGGTCAGTCCTTCATTAAATACAAATCCACTGTTCGCACGAATAGGGTAGGCGTGCGAATCTATAATGAGTTCACCAGGGGAATCATTCAGGTAGAGTAAATAGGTGTTTTCAAAGAGCGACGGGCCCGTATCTATGTGGGGTTTCGTATCCCCTTTGATCCATCGCATCGGGATGGATGAACCTGTAGAAAGATGTAAGCCAAACTCTGTTTCTAGATGGATACGAATGGAATCGGTCACAGGCACTGAAAAATAGACCATGCCAGAGGGCCGGGACTCCAGGGAAGCCTTGGCTGCAAGCACTTCGGGAAGATTATTCAAATAATGCACTTCTTCGTCGGACAACACATTCGTAAAGATGGAGGGCATTCTACTGCTGCAGAATTATTTTGTAGCAGTCTAAGGGATATGTCCATATCTGGATGCAGACCAAATGGGCTGTGGAGCAAGTACTCAGAAGCAGACTATGGCTGTAACGCCAACAGATGGAAAGCACGAGATAGTTATCGTTCTTCCAGAGGCAAAGCAGGAGGCCGTTGTCGTTGTTCCAGAGGCAAAGCAGGAGGCCGTTGTCGTTGTTCCAGAGGCAAAGCAGGAGGCTGTTGTCGTTGTTCCAGAGGCAAAGCAGGAGGCTGTTGTCGTTGTTCCAGAGGAAAAGCAGGATGCAAAGCAGGAGCCCGTTATCTAAACTATAACCGAATGCACTTATAGGTGTGATGATTGTCTACATAGGACTCGGGCTGCTGCTGATCCTCGTGATAGGTCTGTTCTTGACGCGAGAGGGATTTGATAATCAGGAGGCCCGCGATTCGGAGATTCCGACCGACGCCGATATGGAGATTATTAGCAGCAAGATACCGAACGCCCCGCAGCCGCCGAACGTCGATATGACGGATGCGATAGTCTATGCGCCGGTTGATCAGGCGGCGGATATTCAGGCCATTAAGAAACGTCTGAACCTGATGGAGATGAATCTTCCAGGGACTGTCGCAGATACATCGTACAGTATTTTATCGCCGATGGTCGGAAACCTGTTACGGCAAAATGGATACCCGTTGACGGATGAAACGTACGCTTGTAACTAAGCGTACGTTATACTTCTTTCCCACACCGAACGGTGTGGGAAAGAACGAAACGTACGCTTGTAACTAAGCGTACGTTATACTTCTTTCCCACACCGAACGGCCTGTATAACAAAACCTATGTATTTCCCTTGCACTTGCAAGTGCAAGGGAAATTGAGAGTGATTGATCCACACATTTACATAGCCGGCGCCTTCTTCGCGCACTTCATCTCCTTGCACTCCATGGTGACATCCATGCAATCTGCATCGGCAATGCAATCCTTCGCCATATCATCGAACCCCGACATCCTGGCGGTTAAACGCGCCACAACTGAACTAGTAAGCGTTAAAACAAGGGCAAACACAAGACCGTGCACAATGGCCACGGTCAGCAGAGAGCCCTTCGGGGGCAGACGCAGCAAGACACCGGGGGTCAGAACGACAAAAAGAATGGCGACATAGATCATCATGGCGTAGCTCATGGTTGTTCTACAATTATGAGAGATTTTCTTATTCATCGACGCGGGGTGCCAGATAGAACCCCACAGAGCCCTTCGCGTCCATGTCGTACAAGACATACAGGGGGGCGTCCTTGATCATAAACAGGGTCACTTGATCTGCGATCGGCTGGGCCTTCGTAAACGCCACCAGATACTTGAGCGCGAACATCATTTCCGTATTCGTAGAACAATTGATATCTGTCCAGAGCTTCTCGGCCTTGGCCGTCTTGTCCTGTTTCACCAATATGCTGGATTTGCCCCCGTCTCCTATGGCCGTGCATTGGATTTGACCCTCTTTTACGGATAGGGTGGCAATTTCGCCAAAGGTCGCCATATCCTTCACAATGCGGCTGAACTCGCTGCTCGGGAGCTTGACCGAGCAGGTGTACTCGAGATCGGGGATCTGCATATGCTGCGTATCAATGTTCATCAGATTCATGGCGAACTCGTGGCGTCTGGAGCCCGATCGGCTCTCAAACTCGATTTCCAGAGACGCCTCGTCCTTGCTTTGTCGGAGAAGAACGGAATCGTCGTTCTCGGCGCATTTAATAATCTTGGAAAGAATGTTTACATTCATACCGAGACGAATGGCGTCGGTGCACGTATAGAGGGCGCAGGCCTCGGGGAGGATCGTGAAGCTGATGAGGGCGACGTGGGAGGAGTCCATGGACTGGAGCTCGATGCCGTCTTCCGTACAGAGCCAGTTCACATCCTCGACGAGGTCTTTGATTGCATCGAGGATGCGCTTCAGAAGAATGGAGTTGGAAAAGCGGGCTTCGAACATTTTGTCTGTTGTCTGTTGTCTGTTGTCTGTTGTCTGTTGTTTATTGTTTGTAAGGGATCTGATAATCAAATTTACTTGCGACGGTGTCTGCGGCTTCGGCGTCTGTTAACAGAACGCTTCTTGGATTTGGTTTTTCGGCGACCGCCTTGGGATTTGTTTCCGCCTTCGAAGAATGTTTCTTTTTCTTCAGCTTTACGTGTTTCTTCAGCAGCCGCTGCAACACGTATAGAATTGGCTTCAAGGATATTCGCAGCCTTGATTTCTTCCAGAGTTTCTTCTGGGTATTCATTCTCATCTCCGCCTAACGCCAATAGTTCAGTTCGAAGCTTCTGCCTCTCCTCAAGTAATTTGAGACGCTGACTCAGTGCAGGGTTAAATCCGGCTAATAATCTATTGTTGCCATTCTCTGATTTAATCGCTTTTATCTTGTTTGAAACCTTCTTGATTGCCTGTTTTAATTCTTTAATTCTAGCATTCTCGGCCATCCTCTACTTAGTCCTCCGTTTTTTATGCTGCACCGTTGAGTAAGAGATCGGCCCAGGCTCCAGGGATATGGACCGTTTCTTCCATACGTTTTGTAAGAGGTGTATGAAGTGTATTTGTAACAGGGGCTGATTGTTGTTCTTGTTGTCCTTGTTGTTCAGAGAACTTCTTCGATTCAGGTTGTTGTTGCTGCTGCATTCTCTTCATATAAAGCATTAAATCCTTTAGATTATTCTAGATAGAATGCGCATGCCACTTCGCTACTTTGCCGGATTTCGTCGGACGCCCCATGAATGGAGTATTCCAATGCCGATCGCTATGGTGCAAACGAACGGCGCGTTCATTTCCAAAAGTCGCTCGGGAGCGGTCGCGGCCATTGTGGACATTCCCTCTGGCTCTACGCATCCGTATGTGCAGCGGCTGGATCTTCTGGGAAGTTCTACCGAGGCGGAGTGGGCCGCGGTCTACTATGGACTCTGTATGGCGCAACAGCTGGAGCAGCCGGTGGTCGGACTCGAGACCAACGGGCTGGGAATAATTCGTTCAATTCTATTCGATAGTCCCGGTAAGCACGACTACGCCAAGTACTATAACTACAAAATTCACAGGGTTGGCCGTGAACTTGAGTGGTGCGGGATTCGCTGGATCCCTCGTATCGAGAACAAGGCGGGACAAATCGCTTGAATTTGTGGTAGATTGCAATGTTCAATGAGTAATAAATAAATTTAAGTGAATGCTTAAATTTATTTTCTGCGGAATTAGTACAAATGCCCATCTTTGTGACGAAGGCGTTCATTGACATAGGAACGCCCCTGGACAACGGGGCCGACTACGTATTAACGGAGGACATCTCGATGTCAACCCCCTTTACGTTTTCAGGCACGGGTTCAGGTCCTATCACCTTTGACGGTAGTGGTCACACGATCACCGTGACAACAGATGAATGGCTGGGTCTGTTTAGCCAAGCCCTATCAGTCTCGAATCTAGGGATCCTGTCGTCGGGAAGTACTTTTTCGGGATTTCGGCTGCGTGATGGAAGATGGGGTTATCAATTTGTTTATCAAAGTTGTGGCTGGTTCTTTGCCAGCAGCGTGGGAGGCTCTGCCACAAACTGTTATAGTACAGGCACGATTGGAACCAGGGCAGGCGGCATCTTCGGCGAAAGTTCAGAAGGCACTGCCACAAACTGTTATAGCACAGGCGCAATCGGGAACAGTGGAGGCGGCATCTTCGGCTTAAATTCAAATGGCACTACCACAAACTGTTATAGCACAGGTGCAATCGGGAACGGTGGAGGCGGCATCTTCGGCTTTAGTTCAAATGGCACTGCCACAAACTGCTATAGTACAGGTGCAATCGGGAGGGATGGCGGCGGCATCTTCGGCGTAAATTCATATGGCACTGCCACAAACTGCTATAGTACAGGTACGATTAGTTTCGATGCAGGCCCTATCTTCGGTCCGCTGTCAACTGGCACAGCCACAAACTGCTACTCCACAAACGGAGGACTCTGGCTTGATGCCGATCCCAACAACAACCTCTTAGATATCTCGGGACACCCAAATGTAACAACTCCTGCCTGGTTCAGCTTCAACAATGTCCCCGATACCCCCTACCTCCTCGTAGCGAATCCTCAGCCACTCAGCGATGACGACGACCTTTTGACGGTTGTTGTAAACGGTGAAATCCGTGTTGCCAGTAACAACTCCTATGCTTACACGTTTAACTCCACAGAACCCACTATCTCCATCTCCATTGTTACTGAACAACCCCATGCCTTTGTCCAAATCCAAGACTTATCAGGAGGCGGGGACCTGTCCGGTCCCCTCACGGGTCTTCATGCCGGCGTTAACAACTTCACCATCACCGTGACGGCCCAGACAGGTGCCACCACCACCTATCCTCTCACGATCAACACCCCAAGCAACGATGATGATTTGTCCCTTGTATCCATCAGCGGCGAAACGGTGAACATGGCAGAGAATAACCTGTACAGTTACAGCCTCAATTCAAATGCTACATCCGTTCATATTCACGTTACAACAAATGAATCCAATGCAATTGCGAGTATTGTTGTTAGTAACCTCTCAGGCTCAAATGACCTCTCAGGTTCCCTGCCACTTGGC
>Ga0114971_10000702_pt1 | contig 22481 bp, 17 predicted proteins | sample M_140625_MF_Meta_FD_87320 | JGI IMG/M metagenome (GOLD analysis project Ga0114971, IMG submission 87320) | Freshwater microbial communities from Lake Montjoie, Canada to study carbon cycling - M_140625_MF_MetaG | ecosystem: Environmental > Aquatic > Freshwater > Lake | place: Lake Montjoie...
GATCAGATTGTTACTAGCTGTTAAAATGTAATTGCTAGAGTTATTATCATTCTCTTTGATCTTGTTGATCAGATTGTTACTAGCTGTTAAAATGTAATTGCTAGAGTTATTATCATTCTCTTTCACCTTGTTAATCAGATTATTACTAGCTGTTAAAATGTAATTACTAGAGTTGCGGTCATTCTCTCTAACCTTGTTAATCAGATTATTACTAGCTGTTAAAATGTAGTTGCTTGAGTTATTGTCATTCTCCCTTACCTTGTTGATTAAGTTATTACTTGCGGTTATAATGTAGTTGCTAGCATTACCGTCATTTATTATAGCAACCGCAAGTAATGTATTACATAGTAACGATATCTTTGTAGATGTATTATCATCATTCTCTCTAACCTTGTTGATCAAGTTATTACTTGCTGTTAGGATATAGTTACTGCTATTATTATCATTCTCTCTAACCTTGTTGATCAAGTTATTACTTGCTGTTAGGATATAGTTACTGCTATTATTATCATTCTCTCTAACTTTGTTGATAAGGTTATTACTAGCAGTTAATATGTAATTACTAGAGTTATTGTCATTCTCTCTAACTTTGTTTATCAAGTTATTACTTGCTGTTAGGATATAGTTACTGCTATTATTATCATTCTCTCTAACTTTGTTGATCAGGTTATTACTCGCTGTTAAAATATAGTTGCTAGAGTTGTTGTCATTCTCCCTGACCTTGTTAATAAGGTTATTGCTAGCAGTTAAAATGTAGTTGCTAGTATCCCATATAACATCTCTGTTATTTCTCTTATAAACGCCTGTACCTGTTATAAGGACGTCTCCATTATTAGCAACCCTAAATACCGCTGAGTTCATATTGGAAGCAACAAAGATGTCTCTATCTGTCGTATTTTGTTGAACAATAAAAGCAGTTGTTGTATTGTTTGTATTCACGACTTCCAACCTCTCTGTTGTGTATGCTACTGTATCAAGACGCGTGGTATCACCAAGAACGATTAAATTGGAGTTGATAGTCAAACTCCCATTCACTTCCAGATTATTATTATATCTATTATTTACTATAAATTTATTCTTGGCATTCGCATTTTCAGTTATCATATCCGTAGTTAAATCCGTAATTATTTGAGAAATTATATTGCGAGTAGTTAAAATGTAATTGCTAGAATTATTGTCATTCTCTTTGATCTTATTTATTAAGTTATTACTAGCAGTTAAAATGTAGTTACTGCTGTTGTTATCGTTTTCTCTAACCTTGTTTATTAGGTTGTTGCTAGCAGTTAGAATGTAGTTACTTGAATTATTATCATTCTCCCTTATCTTGTTGATAAGGTTATTACTAGCAGTTAGAATGTAGTTACTACTGTTGTTATCGTTTTCCCTAACCTTGTTGATAAGGTTATTACTAGCTGTTAAAATGTAGTTGCTTGAGTTATTGTCATTCTCCCTTACCTTGTTGATAAGGTTATTGCTAGCAGTTAGTATGTAATTGCTAGAGTTATTGTCGTTTTCCCTTACTTTGTTGATTAGGTTATTACTAGCAGTTAAAATGTAATTGCTAGAGTTCTCGTCGTTTTCTCTTACCTTGTTGATAAGGTTATTGCTAGCAGTTAAAATGTAATTGCTAGTATCCCATATAACATCTCTATTATTTCTTTTATAAACGCCAGCACCTGTTATAAGCACATCTCCATTATTTGCGATTTTGAATACTGCTGTGTTCATATTCGAAGCAACAAATATATCTCTATCTGCTGTATTTTGTTGAACCATAAAAGCAGTTGTAGTATTGTTTGTATTCACAACTTCCAACCTCTCAGTAGTGTATGCGACTGTGTCTAGTTGCGTGGTATCACCAAGAACGATTAAATTGGAATTGATGGTTAAACTACCATTTAGCATTAAGTCATCATTATATATATTATTTACAATGAACTTATTTGAAGCATCCAGGTTCTCAGTAATCATATCGGTCCTTAAATCAGTGATTCTTTGCGAAATAAGGTTGCTTGTGGTTAAAATGTAGTTACTTGCGTTTTGATCGTTCGTATTTAATGTGATTTGCAAATCCGTAATACCGGAGATAGGGATATCTATTAAATTACTGCCAGTGCCAGAAAATAACGTAGCTTTAACTGTTCCATTTACAGTCAATCTATTTGATAAATTTGTAAGAGTCCCTATGCCGACGTTTCCATTCGACGTTATCATCATACGTGATGTAGAAGACGATGTAGAAGAAGATGTATAAAATTGTAGGTCGCTTGCGTCGCCTGCATAGGTCGTTGATGTTATTTTACTTCGTGTAGCAGAGGAATATGCGGGAACGCCAAACTCTATCCCCGACACTTGAGACGCTGCGCTAGTGTCTGTTTCAATTCTTACTAAATTATTATTTGGATGGACGATATGAACTCTTTGTTGAGGAGTTGCCGTTCCGATGCCTAACCGTTCATTTGCGTTATCCCATTTTAGGTTTGCGTTCTGTAATACATTGGATGTTCCGTCACCTACTAATATCTGTCCGGGTGCTAATGTGACTACACCGGTTCCTCCTTTATCTACCGCTAAAATAGAAGTATCTAGATTTGCCGACTCGACATTGGTTGTTGTTATCGCATACGACAATATATTCGAAGCGTTTGTATAGGTCAATCTACCGCTTTCGTCCAATCCTACTACGATCTGCTTTCCTGAATTATTCAATTGTAAAGTATTTATATTCAAATCTTTATAAACACCCGAAATATCTTTGATATTTAAATTAGAACCTGCGTCACTTGATATCACCGTGTTATTTAAAAAGATACTATCACCGGATAAATACAGATCCTTCCATTTATTCGCGTGAGACCCTAAGTTATAATTGCTACTAATACCTGGAATTATACTTCCATTGATTGTCATATCTCCAATGACATCTAATTTCGAACGCGGTTGCCTTGTACCGATCCCTACATCTCCATTCATAAACACATCACCGTTATTGGCAACCCTAAAAACAGAAGTGTTCATATTGGAAGCAACAAAGATATCTCTGTCTGCGGTATTTTGTTGAACCATAAAAGCGGTTGTAGTATTGTTCGCATTTACTACTTCCAACCTCTCAGTAGTGTATGCGACTGTGTCTAGTTGCGTGGTATCACCAAGAACGATTAAATTGGAGTTGATGGTTAAACTACCATTCAGCATTAAGTCATCATTATAAATATTATTTACAATGAACTTGTTTGAAGCATCTATGTTCTCGGTAATCATATCGGTTCTTAAATCAGTGATTCTTTGTGAAATCAGGTTGCTAGTGGTTAAAATGTAATTGCTAGTATCCCAAAAAACATCTCTATTATTTCTCTTGTAAATACCATCACCGATAATATGTACATCACCGGTTAGTTCAATTGTATTCATATTCATATCTTTAAACGATCCTGATTCATCTTTGATACTTAAATTAGCATTACCATCACTTGACAATACAGTATTATTTAAAAATATACTATTACCGGATAAATACAGGTCCTTCCACTTATTAGAAGACGAACCTAAGTTATAAATACTATCACTACCCGGAATTATACTACCATTTATTGTCATTTCACCAATGACATCTAACTTTGAACGCGGTTGCGTTGTGCCTATCCCAACATCTCCGAATCTCGTAAAGTTCATTACATTATTCGTAATATTGCTACTTCCACTTTGAATACAAAATAAGGCGTTAGAGTTTATTATGCGCCAATCTGTTTCAAAATTATTCGAAGAAAAGACTTCTCCATTTCCATTCATAAACTCAACACCCGCGGTACGATCGCCCGTAGCGCGATTATCCTGTAATCGTAATGCTACGTTATTCTGTACTAAATGAATTAACTTCTTGGGGTTTGTAGTTCCATATCCAACGTTTAATATAGATGCCATTGAGATTAAGTTATTCTTTAATACTACTTTTAAAAAATATAATTTATATAATAATTATGATTTATAGCGTATTTAAGGATTTGCACTCATATATATTATAAATGTCTTCTTCTTTAAAATTATCAAATCTATTTTCAAAATCAATGGACGTTGGCGAAGAAACGATTGCGGAGAATAAGAAAACGAGCGACGCAACGGTTTCGGTGACTACGAATAAAGATTGGTGGTATCCTACGAAGAATGGTAAAAAAAGAATTATGTTATGTGGAACATATCCTATTGGTGCGAGCAACGGATATTCAAAGGTTGTCTATTATATCTCAAAATATCTCGGGATATACGACGATATAGAACTAACGATCTACGGGTTTCAGAATATCAATTGCACGGATAGTTATGCGATCCGCAACGATATACCAGCGAACGTCAAAATACACGACGCAATGGCGACCGAGAATCCGCGTCGTAATGGTTTTGGAGAATTGGAGATTAGTAAATATATAAAAGAGTATCCTCAAGATACGATTATTATATTTAATGATAACGTTGTGACATCGTCATTAATTAGTAATATTATGAATGATTGTGGGACGCACAAAGATAAGTTTAAATTGATTTCCTATATGGATCAGGTATATCCTTACCAGAAAAAAGATTATATTAATTTACTAAATAAATATATGGACGGGATCATTGCCTTTACGCCTTACTGGATGGACATTGCGAAGAAACTAGGTGTCCGTTCGGATATGCCAATGTATAGTTTTCCGCACGGATTTGATACCAACGTATATTACCCGATACCGACAACGACCGCTCGAACCTTCTTTAATTACGAAGATGACGCTTTTATGGTTTTAAATCTTAATCGGAATCAGCCGCGCAAATGCTGGGATCATACCATTATTGCGTGGGTTGAGTTTGTGGAGCGACACTATGCGGTGAATGTATTGAATAAAAAAACTAATATTAATACCAATAAACATACGAAGCGACCTGTAAAATTAATTATTGGAACGAGTGCGGACGCCTACTGGGATTTAATGGATGTGCTAGAAAACGAAGTTAAGTTTCGCAATGTCCCTTACGAATATGTAAAAAATACGATAATTGAGGTTGCGAACCCGCAACAGTTGTCCGATAAAGAGATCAATATTCTATATAATTGTTGTGATGTCGGGTGTAATAACTGTAATGGTGGAGGTTATGAATTGACGGTATTTGAATGCTTGGCACTTGGGAAACCTCAAGTATCTTCTTTTGTTGGTGGTATCCGCGAGTATTTGACGGACAATAATTCTACACCAATCCGTTCTACCATCTATCAATACTTGGATAATAAAGGTGCAGGTATAGGGGGAAAAGCAGAAATCACAGACCCTCACGATTTCGCAGAGGCATTCTGGAAGTATTTTAGCAATCCTGAATTGGCAAATAAACACGGCACAAAAGGGCGCGAGAATATTTTAAAGCATTATCGCTGGGAAACACTTGTTGAATACTTTTATAAGAATATTCTCAAGAAGTTATAAAAAATAATTCACTTATATTTTACATAGAAACAACAAGCTGCTCTTGCTGTGTCTGTGGTTGTTGTGAAGAATCGACTGGTGATGAATGAGAACTATTGGACTTTGATACGACCTGTGGGTATACATATTGAATCTCGCAATAATAACCGTCTGGATAATATTGATATTGCGGGTATTGGTATTGCGGGTATTGGTATTGCGGGTATTGGTATTGTGGGTATTGGTATTGTGGGTATTGATATTGCGGATATTGATATTGCGGGTATTGATATTGCGGGTATTGATATTGCGGGTATTGATATTGAGGGTATTGATATTGAGGGTATTGGTCAGGGTCATATTGAGGTGTCGGTTGGACATGGGTCGACTGGTCATACTGAGGGGTCGACTGGACATATTGAGGGGTCGACTGGACATACTGAGGTGTCGGCTGGACATACTGAGGGGTCGGCTGGACATACTGAGGGGTCGGTTGGACATATTGAGGGGTCGGTTGGACATATTGAGGGGTCGACTGGGTATAATATTGAGAATACAACGGATATTGGGGATAGACAGGGTATGTTTCGGAACCTCTTGGAGTAGAGGGAGCAACGAGAGTAGAGGTTGTCGTTTCGTGTCTGGTCATTTTTATCATAGATATATATAGTATCATATATTTATATAACTTTTCATTTTTCAATTATCATAAAAGACATCTGTCCTTTTTAACTAATTCTTCTGCTTTCGGCGTAAAGTTGTTATTGCTAATATCAACATCTTCTGGGATATTTTCATCTAATAGTTTTTTATACATTATTGTTTCAATTTCACTATTCATATAACTATCGCTAACATTAAATGTATTTTCGCTGCTATTCTTAGTATCACTTTCAACTGTTCCGTATCGCGAAGGAATAAATTGTTGGTAGTTGGTGGTATTTAATTTATCAAATGATGTGTAAGGGTAGATCACGATATTATCTTCGGATACAACCCCTACGATCCTAGCAAGTATAACATTTATTATGGTGCCATTGGTGATTACTACGAGTTTAACGTGCTTTCCCTGAAACTTGCCCGCGCGATAAAGTATCATATCCATATCAAACATGTAGTATGATGAATATACGCTATGCGTTCTGTAGCGTAACATAATATCGTGCACGACTTGTATCTTCTGCTTCTTGTCTTCGCTTGGTAGATCCATTATACGACTTTGAAGTTTTTTAACGATGAAATTTAAAATCGTATCGTAATACGACTTCAACCTGTTTTTTTCGGCGGTATCTCGTAATGTTTTAGGATTCTTCCAATCATTCCATTCACTCCCTTCAACTGCTATAATGAGTTCCTCGCATTTACTTTTAAAAACTTCTTTTAATTTCTCATTAAACGTTTTATTATCAAACTCGTAGTAATATACATTTACAGCCTCTTTTTTTATATTCACATCATAAGGGATACTAGAATTGATGGAATGGCGATTCCACGGATATTCGCCGGTGTTTTCATACATCATCCGGATATTATAGGGTTTATATTTCGCCGGGTTATTGTAGTCGACAATACCGGTGTTTTGATTGAACTTCTCTATGACAGTCGTTGCTGCAACCTTTTTGTCCATTAATAAGTATTGATAGATAATATAGTTGAATGCCCCTAATATCAATAGAATTATTATAACTTTTCCTATCGTAATTAGAATATCTGTATTATTCATTCCTTTATAAGCCTCTATAATCTAATAAGGAAATTATTGTATTTAATTTAGATTTTACTCGTTCGTTAAAATCATTCTCAAAAACATAATCCGGTTTCCCCTTATCTTCAGGATCATCACAATTATAGCACAAAGGCGTATTTAAATTCGTGTCGCTGTATTTTGTATAACCGAGTCTTTTTACGCCGACCGGAAATTCACAAAAACCACCTTCAATACATCCGCCTCTAGTATTAGGATATTTAGTGTTTGCTTTATAATACGGACATTCATCATCTGCTACGCATCGCTTGTCCCACAAACTATAATAGGTTTTTGGAGTTCCATCAATATTATAGTACGAGTCGCACTCGAATTTACCTTTAATTTCGCCATTTCCGTAGCATCCATAATATCCGCCGGTGCCTCCACCTGCGCCTTCCTGCTTTTTATCGCTTGTATAATAGGATTCTTTTCCTGCTTCTAAGTAATCACCGGGCATTTCTAATCGCGTGATAAAGTTTTCTACGGAACTTATGATGGCATAGCTCATAATTGGTATCAGACTTTTTTCAGTACTAATGTATAATGAGTCGATATCGTTCAATGAATTAGACTCATTCGACTTGTTCTTTGATTCAATGCTTTTATCATAGTAATACTTCACGGTATTATAGTTTTCTTTTACGAATGGGTAGTATGCTTTTATTCGATTGATATCTACATCTTTCAAACCGTTTATGTAATACCGCTGGTTACAAATAAAGTTCATATATTCACTATCCAATACCATATAGGTAAATAGATAGTCAAACATTTTCTCGGTATTTTTAAGATCTGTATAGGAAACCTTCTTGATATATACATCGTTGATATCAAGGTTATACCCCTTAATGAGTGCTTGTATGAATAAGTAATCACTCATAAATAAATATGCGACGACCTTATTTTTCAAGTCCCAAATACAGTCTTTATCGCGTAATACTTTGAAACTAAGACATACGAATACGCCTTCTTTGTAGTTACCGACAGTTGCTGTATTATTTAAAATATAATAATTAATATACGGATCTATTAACAATTGAATATTAGAATCGCTGCGTATTACAGCGAGAACACTAGGGTCTTCTATGCCTGTTCCTAGTGTATCCTTGTCGATCTTACTTGTTTTTTTAATAGCATCTACGATATTTGCGAAGTTGTTGCCATCTACGATTATATGCTCTCCTGAACTCGCGTCGATATTTAAAACGTTTTCGGAGATGGTTATTGGGTCGTTGATAAATCGCTCGGTGATAAAATAGGTTCGCGAAATTGTATATTGTATGATTACCGCTACCAGAATAATTAACAAAAGTATTAAAGATATATACGTCAAATACATTTTTTTCTTTCCTTATTAAAATAATAGATAAAGAATGCTTTCAAGAAAAATCATAACACTTTTAATATATATAATAATCCTTGCTGTTTTATTTTCCATTCAACCGAATCTGTTTTTTGATAAAGACGGGAACATAAGATGCTTTGGGATTGAAGATAGCGACGCGAATACTATTTTACCGCTGGTTTTGTTTGTTCCTTTTATCGCAATATTATCCTATATACTAATCTTAATTATTGAAATGATATATACATAATTTAATTTATAAAAATAAATGACGATTCTACAATCATTGAAAGTTCCAAAAGCACCTCGAGTCCCTAAGGAACCGAAAGCACCGAAAGAACCGAAAGAACCGAAAGAACCGAAAGAACCGAAAGCACCTAGAGCACCTAGAGCACTGAAAGAACCGAAAACACCGAAAACACCGAAAAGACCTAGAGCACCTAGAGCACCGAAAGAACCGAAGGTATCTGAGTTAGCGCTACTAGCGGATGCGATAGATACGAATGTAGTGAGCACCACGAAGACCACTGACGTATCCGCGCAAGATACAGAATTAATACGTTGTTTGTGCGGTAATCATAGTATATATAGTGATATACTGATATGGTTGCGGGATTTTAATTATGACGCTAAGATATCGGTTCAAAGTTGTATTATTGTAGCTGGTCCTACAAGTATAGGTAAATCGTATTCGATTCATAGCCTAAGCAAATATTTAAATTACGAGATCATTTTAATTGACAACAATAACTGCTATAATTCGCAGTTTTTAAAGGATATCATTTGTAAATCAACATCGTCTTCGTTTATTCAGATACTCACAAATAATTTTCAAAAGAAGGTGATTATCATAGATAACTTTGACGCAATATTTATAGCGGATAAAACCATAAACGTCACGCTATTAAAAATTTTATTAGAAAACAAATTAAAGAATATACCGATTATCTGTATATCAAACAATGATATTATAAAGAAAATTGGGGACATCAAGAAACTATGTGCGATGTATCTGTTATCCACCCCGAGCAATGAGGAGATGACGGCATTATTAATGAAGACTGACTCTGGCGCTAGCGTAGCCAAATGTTGTCTAAATTCAAACGGCAATTTGAATAAACTTTTTCGCGACATGGACAACCTGAACAACGATCACCTCTATAGCGATAGTATTGAGAACGCTAGTGATATTAATATACTTTATGGCACTACGTTTAATAGAAACCAAACGAAAAGTATAATTATAAAAGATCCTTGGATGATCCCTTTAAAATTTCATGAGAACTTAATTATGAATTTAAATAATCGCATTTTATCGCTGAATAAATACAATGAATATTATAAAGGTTTTATGCTCATAATGTGTTTATATGATTACTATATGTTCAAGAATAACATTGAGTTTTGCGTGGAGTTGTTTGCTTCGAAAGTATATTATCTATCCCTTTTTAAATACAAAAAGAACGCTTCAGTAACATCCAATATAGGCAATTTTACAAAAATGCTAAGTTATTTGTCATTACAGAAAAAGAATATTAAGAATAATTACAATATAAAGAGGTTTCCCTTATATCAAATTTCAAATTATCATATTAGTTTATGTAATAGAAAATTTATTTCCTTTAATTAGATAAATAGATAATTAAATAATGGAAGCACCCAAGGTACCTCAAAATAACATTGATACGGACATATTATCAACTAACGCGAATCCTATAGCAACCGCACCCGTCACAGTGCCTGTAACCGCCCCGCAAGGAAACGGTCCGATAGGTCCGATCGGTAATGAAGCCCCTATGGGACTCAACGGTATTGGTACTACGGGAACAACGCTTGCGGATAATACAAAGGAAACTGTGAATAATATAAAGGATGCTTTTGCGAATATCACGAGCACGAATGAGAGTATCCTTTATTTAATCATTATCGTATTTTTAGTGGCGGTAATAGTTGCCTATTTCCTGTATTATGTCATTACGGACAGCATTCTCTATCAGCAAAAAATAGATGTGGAAGGCACGGACGTTCCTATCATATGTAATGAACTGTCTGAGTTTAAAATCACAAAGAGTTTACCGAACTCGAACGGTATTAAGCGTTCCTATGGATTCTGGATATATATCAATGATATTGATAAGTACAGTGGTAATTTCAGACATATCGCTCATTTGGGAGGCAATCAATTACCCGGACAGATTAAAGATGCTTGTCCGTATATATTTTTAGATAAAAAGGCGAACAGTATACATGTCCGCTTTGCGCCCAAGGCTGATCCTCTCACTATAACAGATGTATTGAGAGATAATACTACTACAGAGAACCTTTTTAAATACACAACAGATGGAGATGAGAGAAATTGTGGTATAAAGATTGATTATGTGCCGATACAACGTTGGGTTCATATTGTGATTGTGGTGTCTGATGTGAACGGTGGAATTGTATATACTTATATTGACGGAGAATTGACGGAACAAATTAAGGCTGGATTAAAACTTCACGAACTCGGATTTGAAAATAAGGCGGATACTTTGTTTGTAGGTGGCAGTATATCAAATTCGCAAGTTGGCGCGAGTGGATTCTCTGGATTACTTTCAAAATTCTCGATTTATAACTATGATTTAAATAAAAATGACATTTACAAAGAATATAGCAAGGGACCGCTAAATGGACTTTTAACAAGTATGGGTATAGTTAGTTATGGATTGCGAAACCCTATCTATAAATTAAATAGTGTGCAATAATAATTCCATTAATTTATTTTTTTAATTTCCATATTTAAAATAGATACGATAGATAATATAGAATGTTAGAAATTGACCCGTTAATTCAAGTTATTATATCCTTGATTATATTGTTATTGATGGGGTATATTGGATACAATATCTATTTGATTGAACTGCAAAATATGTTTAATGGCGAGAGCGATATACGCAAGGAGGTCAACGTTTTAAGCGGAACGTATGATTTCAGTAATAGCGAGGTAAAATATAATACGTCTGATCCCTCGCAGTTAAACTTTAAAGATATAAAACCGTCTATCAATCAAGAAGGCGGTGCCGAATATTCCTACAATTTCTGGTTAAACGTGAATCAAGAGATGATAAAAGATCCTAGTTCAATTGATAAGGATATCATATTGTTTTTTAAAGGAGAGAAGAATTTCTATTATAATAACAAGACGAACTTTAATTGTGCAAATGTGCTTACTGTAAATAACCCCGTAATATTAACGAAGAACCCGCTCGTTCGTTTAAGCGGTGACGGCACGAAAATAGCGGTTGAATATAATAATATCTATAATAGTGACTCATATCAACATGGTTCCAAATATACGAACTGTACATATATAAATTCACCGACGGTTTGGAATAATAAAAATAAGAATATCCTCGGCATTTACGATATAGAGTTTAACAATAAATGGTTTATGGTGACGATTGTTATGAAAGAAGTAGCTGACAGTAATAATATTTTGTCGTTAAATAGGGCTTCTTGCAAACTATATGTGAATGGCATTAAGTTATTAGACAGGAAGGTTGAGACGAAATATGGCACGAAGCGCTACTCAGCAACATTTAAAAACAACGCTTCACATTTCTATATTAATCCGAATATCGGAACAGATATTATAGCTTTGAAAATAAACCCCTATTATAAAGTAACTACGGAAACCGCGTTACGAATGGCGGATGTAAAGTATTATAATTATGCGATTAACGATGATATGATAACGTCATTGTATAATAAAGGGTTTAATATGGAAGTTGCGGTGACGACTACCATAGACAATAAATTATCTAAGTATAACTTGGTTAGTGTAGATGAGATGGAGGAAAATAGTATAAAGGTGTTATAACAAGTTTAACAAGTTATAATTGCGATAATAAATATATTAAATATGTAATAAATAACGATGCCACCGAGAATATTATTGAGTGAATTATATACTTTAAAAGATAAAAGAGAGCATGCGAAATACCAAACGTTCGACAAAATAATAGAAATATGCCATAAAAAAATTAAGCAAACTGCCACAATCGGTGGAATGAATATATTCTACGAGGTTCCCTATTATATATACGGGAAACCCTTATATAAAATAACAGATTGTATAGAATATATTGTGAATGCGTTGCGAAAGAACGGGTTATACGTCCAGATATTACCTGAACCGAACTTGAACCTGCTTTATATATCGTGGAATCCGAGTGAAGTTTCTTCGAACGTCAAGAGTTTAGGCTATACTGGTACTGGTAAAGTGTAATGTTTTATTTTTATTCAATATATTCATTATCCACCGTATTATCTTAATCACGAAGGATGTCCCTTTAAATATCCAGAAAAATCCCTCGCTACTTAAGGAAAAATGTTGGGACAATTCATTTTTATATATCTATTCTATTTAATAGATCTATGATGAAATATAACTTGAGAGATTGGATGCTACAAACAGAATATCGCGGGCAATCATTCGAAGCAAAAGTAAAAGAAGAATATCTATCATTATCAGCGAATTATAATGGCGTTGATTATATAAAAGAAAACGATATAGAAATCGATTATGATTATTTATCACAAAATACAAATCCAAAGGCTCTTCCATTACTCGTGGAAAGGATTCATAAGGAAATGAATATGAAAAATAAAGATTTAAAAGATGAAGAAAATCGCATAAATTGGGAATCATTATGGGCAAATATAAATATTTTCGAATTAATCGAATTATTAAAAAAAGACCTATCAAAAAAACTATCAGAAAACCCTAATTATTATTCAGATAGGGCTCTTAAATTATTTAATAATAAATTGAATAATCCTATTTATTCAGAATTATCTGCGAATTCATCTGACAAGGCTCTTGATATATTATTAAAAAATATTCATAGGATAGATTACGGTAAATTATCAGGTAATACAAATCCGAGGGCTATTGAATTAATTAAAAAAATATTAAAAATAAACCCAAATGACCCAAAAATAAATTGGGATCTTTTATCAGGTAATACAAATCCGAGTGCAATTGAATTAATTAAAAAAATATTAAAAATAAACCCAAATGACCCAAGAATAAATTGGGAACTTTTATCAGGTAATTCAGCACGAGAATCTATTAAATTATTAAAAGCCAATACATCAAAAATAAATATGAAAGGATTGTCATCTAATTCTTCTAATTGGGCTCTTAATATATTAGAAGCAGAAGCAAAATTAGACAGAAAGGCAAGATTAGAAGCAAGATCAAAAGCAAATACAATATTTAGAAGTAAAATAAATTACAAAGAATTATCAGGTAATACAAATCCAAGGGCAATTGAAATATTAAAAAACGAACTATATTTAATAAACTGGATTCGATTCTGTGCGAACCCTTCTATATTTGATATTGATAATAGTGCTTCTATCGATAATAGAATTGTGTATGACAACGAACAATGTTTGGTATGGATAAAAGATCCTAGTATTTTCCCAGTTATAATTCGCAAACCTAAACTCAATGAATTAAGACAGCCTCGTTTGAACACAAAGACGGGAAAAATGGTTCGAGAATCGCCAATGCGAAAGGATATTCGTAATCCAAACGCCAGAAATCCATACGCCTTATTTAATGACGTGAAAATGAACTGTTTTCATAATTTGGCGTTGAGGCAAAGAATCGTCGATAAAATCCATGAATACAAGCATAACAATACGCTACGATTATATACGTTGAATCATAAAAGCAAAAGCAAAGACAGCAAAGGCGTCGAATATGAACACAATTTTACAAGGGAGGAATGCGAACGTTGGTATGCGGATCATTTAATAAATCCACAAACAAAAAATATATTAGATGTAAAGAAACCGGTACATAAAAACACATATATTGAATTGATATATACGACGATCCAATATGGTTTGCGAACACCTCCTATATTGGACGCAGACACTGAAACGACTGACGTTTTTTTTAAAAAATGTAAAGAAATTAAAAGAGATGTAGAAACTCGATTAAAGATTATGAAAGAAACGGATGCGTATTTTTTAGCGAAGTCTGCGAAGTATTCATTTGGTGTATCGACAACCTCGTCTTTTAAAAAACATTCAAGTTCGATGTCAGAGAATGCCGAAAAGAGGGTATTGGCTTTGGATTTCAGACGTTTGAAAAAGCGGTTTATTTTTGAAAGACTCAAACAATTTTTCAATGACCTTTCGAATGAGATTATGCGTGAAGACTCAACATTAATTAAAAATATAACATCAACTATTGAACTGTATGATACGAGCAAGTTTAAAAGTATGCTCATACCGAACAATCCCGATGGTTATACATTACATGAATTAGTTACCACATTTATTTATAATATTTATACTCAACTTTCAAATCCTGAATTACACCCATCCGTTGAAGAACTATATTTATCGCATATCAATAAACGTTTGCGTCACAAAGATTCACTACGGCTATTAGGGTATATAGAACGTGTATTATCAACGTTTATTAATAATTATAAACCGAGTTTAGATATTAAATTAAAGGAATATATTAGAAACATTATCGATGATACTATACCGCGGATTTATGTAAGTCCAAATCATGATGATGCACAGAAGTTTCATTCTGGTATAGAATCACAACCATATTATAATTTTTATTATAATATTATGAGTGACGATAGCGCAAGAATTCCCGACGAAAATGGAAGAGTCATCGACGAAGAATTGCGATTGCCATTACACAAGGGATTAATGTTAGGTGATATTACGGTCCAAGTGATGCCTACATTTGAAGGGGATACAGGTCTCCGTATTGTAACCGTAGATGAAAACGCACAAAATGGTTTTACATACGAAGAATGTAAAAATTGGGTAATGATGCCCATTGTGAATCCACGAACCTTCAAGCCGATTTTAATCGACTTGCCTCTCTATAATCGCCTACTATTTATGAGTTTTCAGTATAATACGAACTTAATACCGCGTATGCTTACATCCGAAGGACACGATAATCTTTTGGCGCTAAGGAAGTACCTACGAGAAATTAAAAAAAAGAACCCTCCACAAACACGGGAACAATTAGAGAATTATATTCGGGAGGAGGAGAAGAAAGCGAATAGTGAAGAAGACTATACGTTTGAAGAATGCTTACGATGGGTTCGTCGCCCCAATAAAGACCCTAGAAAAAGCACTACAATACTTACAGATGGTAAGGAATATAATATTATATTTAAACAAGCATTACTCTTTGATTCGAAGATACAACCTATGAATATTACCCTTACTGGAATCGATTTTAAGAAGTCCTTTTTAAATATTCACGGGATCGTGGAACGTGTAAGTTCCAATAGCGAAGATATCGAAAGCGACGCTTGTAAAGAGGCTTGTAAAGCGTTTAATAATATATATGAAGGAAATGAAGATTATAAGAAGTTTAAAAGCAAGATGGTTAAAGTATGTAGGCGTCATAATAAAAATACGGTAATATGTATGGATGATTTTCAAGCGTCCATCGTAATCGAATTTCCCACGAATGTACCTGCGAATGATATGTTAAAATATAGGTTAAAATATTTTGAAGATTCAGCACTCGCATCCATATTCATTTATTATAACGAATCGAAAAAAAATCAAGATATATATACAAGTGATTTTAGGAAATTTAAGATAAGCGGAATATTTGAAATTAACGATAAATCAGAGTTTAATAGGAAGGCAACTATAGATGCTGGAGGACCAATTCGCGGGTTTTTTACGAATTTATTTGAGGAACTCTTTTGTGACGACACGCATTCCACGCGCCCCTTCATTTGTCCGAAAGATAATATAGGTGATCGATACTATATAAACCCTAACTTCGCACCAGACGAAAATTTCTTAAATGTAATCCGTGTGTATAAGAAATATTATGTAGATGTCATTTTGTCCATCGATTATGATACTATATATACTATCATTGGGAAATTACTATGCCTCGTATTTGTAAATAAGGAAATCAAATTACCGAAGCAACTATCCACGTATATAATCACTGGATTAATAAAGAAACCAGCAAATATCACAATTTACGACCTATTATATTTTTATGCGATTGAGTTTAAAAACGCAGCCGTGTATCTGAATATGATAACAGATGCACAAATCAATTTTATTGACGATATTGGGGAGGATTTTAACGATTACTATGTGATTAGCAAAACCGGACACACTATAAAGAAAGATACATGTATCAAGTTTCTTTTACAGTTAGCGAAGCACATTGTTACGAAAAACTTTATACGAAAAGACGATGATCCTATTTCTGTGAAAAGTATGAAATCGCGATACACTAGTTTATTCGCAGGGTTTAATAATAATTTACGAATATTCCTCGCGAAGAATAATGTTAGTGTCAAACAACTGAATAGTATGATTACAAATAAGAAGATGGACGACGCGATTTTACGAGAATTCGCAAGTAAAATAAATATATATATGGAAGGAATAAATACTTTAACAGTAAGCGAGAAGGATGAAAAGGTTGAAGAAATGCGAGGATATATCACAAATATTATTACAAATAATAAAGAGAAACGAGATAGCGACGAAGATCACTATATTTTTATTCGAAAGCTACTAAAATTCTGGACGGCTTTACCCAACTATGAGAAAGACACAAAGTATACAATCTATTATAAATATGGGCATTATATAAAATACAGAGATAATGAGGAAGAAAATGAGATACATCACTATAACGTTGAAAATTTGCCAAAATCTCATACATGCTTCAATCATTTAGAGATTTTCGGGTATCCACAAACTATACCACCGCAAAACAGAGAACAATACATTTATGATAAATTTAAATTAGCAGTCGAGTCTACCCCAGGTATGGAATTGCGATAAACTATATAAAAAATATATGGATATATATAGAAAGAAAGGAAATGCAAATCTTCGTGAAAACCTTAACTGGAAAAACAATAACGCTTGAAGTTGAAGCTTCTGATACTATTGATATGATAAAATCCAAGATTCAAGATAAAGAAGGGATACCACCTGATCAGCAACGCTTGATTTTTGCGGGAAAGCAGTTGGAAGACGGGCGGACATTGGCGGATTATAATATTCAAAAAGAGAGCACGCTTCATCTTGTCTTGCGTCTTCGCGGTGGCAGTGATAAAAATTGATTCGTTTCGCTTTTATTTTGTGGTAATAATATAAAAGAATGGAAGACAGCTATTATTTTGGTCAAGGACGCTTTGTTGTATATAACAAATTTCCGGAAGATGATAATGGAAGTGTAAAAAAGAAGGGGGTATTATACAGGATGCTATATGGTATATCAAATTTCCAAATGTATAACAAAAGCTTATTGCGATATAAGGCGGCAACTACGGATTCTTTGTAGATCATCGTAGATACAATTCATATAATAGATCTAAAATATCTGTGGTATTGCTTTGTTTTGCGTTGAGTAATCCGTTATCGTGAAGAATATCATATGCTCTATTTTCTTGTTCTTCGTGGTCATCGTTAAAATAGACTCCTATATCGTCGTCTGCGTAGATGGCATATAAATAACTGAGTGTGATATTATCATTTGCCGCCTTCTTTATTTTTATATTGAAATATTTAATAATATTGAAACAGGTTGTGTTAAATAATTTGGCGTGATCGGTATGTATCGGGGCACGCCCTGTTCCTCCAATCATCGTATAGTATTGTTGTGTGATGTTATCTATTGATGCGTTATAACAATAGATATAGATGATTTTAAAGATATTTATTTTTATAAATCCGCGATTGAATAGATTCCATATTGTCGCAAACTCTTCTTTGTCATATTCATAAATTGACTGATACATATTTTCTAAATGTATCTCAAAGTTCGCTATATTGGTGGTCGCATTTGTTGCGGTATCGTGATCGTATTCTGCTATATCTTTGAAAATAGTATCATCGTGTATAGCATAGTGATTGAAAATCCACAAGGTTTCATTTAGTGTTAATTTCTTGGAATATATATTCACGTCAAAATGATAAAAATCGCTATCTGTCAATAGAATATCCGTCGTATCACTTGGCATATTCAGCATATAAGGTTCCGTTATATCATCGTGAATACCATTATAATCTTCTATTGATGTTTCGGTGATATAATCGCCCCATTCTAGGTTTGTTAGCGTTTCACCGTAAATACCATAGTTTGTCATTGAAGTATAATTACAGTAATACGTTTGATAGCCTAGATAATATAGAAATTGTGAGAGTTGCTTATCATTCAAGAATATCTTGATTATATTTCGTATAAGGTTCGATCCTAGTCGTTCATATATCTTTTGTATATATTCGTCACAAATGATATTATTGATTTTTATCACAATATCTTCGGGAAACCGACAATCATTCACATCTAATAACAATGGTTTTGTGATACCGATAGACAAATCCATATTTCCTTATATAGTAATAAATATTATGTATACCTTAAATATCATTTTTTTATTTATCGTAAAAGCCTTCTTTTTCAAGGAAATCTAGTTTTTTGAATGTACAGTTTAGATTCTTTTGTTCATTGATCTTCATACAACATAGGTTGATATTGCGTAGCAAATCCTTCATGTCGTCGTCAAGTTCCTTGATTGGAAAGGTTGTAGTAGTTGTCTTCTGGTTCATCATCGTATATACGGTAGTGATCTTACCATACCAATCATAATCATTTTTTGGATATTAAATCATAAAAAATGATACCCTTATATGGTTTTTGGTAATTAATAAAAACGAACGAACAGAATGAATAGCAACAAGATTAGTTATCGCGCCTTCAACTCGTATGCGAATCGCAGTGAGGATTTCGAGGATGTGAATAAAATCCCGCGCTACTTAAAGAGAATGGATGGAGACGTGAATAATGGAAAGAGGAACGCGTTGCGATACAAGGATGCGCGTCTATCCTACAAGAACCGGCGTAGTATTAATAAGGACTGGAAAGATTTCAATAATCAAGCGGTAGCATCATAGACCCGTAGCCCAATTAAGAGTATATATCTATTTGTTTCTATTATCTATTTTTTATATTTTATATATGAACATATTTATATAAATAGCATAAATAAATGAATTATTTACATATTATTCCGGTTGATATATACACACAGATATACAAGTATGTATATGATGATTGTATGAAAGATATTGTTTTTTCTTATAATGACAAAAGAAATCGTAAATACTATAATAAGTTGATTCGAAATATTATGAATGATAATATTTGGATACACTATACGTCACTTGACATCTTTAATCATGTATATCTTGGAATTGTTAATAATGAAGGCGACGATCATGGAGATACCGATTATATAGACGAGGAAATGTATTATTTGACTAAAATTACAGAGAATAATTTTAAACGATACCATTACAATATCCTTATCACCGAACTTCCAGAAAAATTTAAGGAGGCTACTTGTATTCGTATGACACTATCGTATTATGATACAGAGGATACCCTGTCATTATACTACTTATGTAAAGACTTTATTACCACTTGGATTGAATTAATCTATTACACTAATAAACTACTTAAGGAATATTTTATTCTAAATAATTTGGAATTTGATATGATCCCATTGTATCGTTTTGATACCGTGATAGAAAATGGTTATACTGTCATTATCCCTTCGTTTGAATAATATAATAATATAATTATATAAATATATAATATATACACATCGTAAGAGTAAGTACGTAAATATGTATAATAGCTTATACTATATCTTTACGAAAGAATACACCGATGACTACAGTAATAGCACACTATATTTGAAAGATAAAATCAATAAACAAAAGATACTGTGTGATAGCAAAGAGAGGGAACTGCGATATGTAAAGAAAAAGTATGAGGATTTGTGTCGGAAATATAATAGCATTGAATGGAAATACAACGAACTTCTACTGAACTCTCATTATAACCGCGAATACTATAATTCTCTGGAAGATAAATATAATTTACTAAAAAAACAAATCGCTACAAAGGCGATGACACTAGATACAAATGGTGATATCCTTCATATAAACGACGATTACGAGCATTTGTAATGTAAACACTAAATAAACTTATATAAAACATTAAACAATACTTTAACATAAATGAAATTAGATTGTGTATTAACTGCCGTGAATGAGAATCCTCTATATTTGGAGTTCATCCCTATTTTTATTAAAACCTGGAATAAGTTATATCCAGGCATTGACGTAAAAATAATTTTAATCGCAAAAGCAATCCCTGAAGAATATAAGCAATATGAGCGTCATATTATTTTGTTTGAACCAGTAGAAAACGTACTAACCAGTTTCACGTCGCAATTTATTCGCCTCCTGTATCCGTGTATTTTGGATTATAAAAACGCAATACTCATTACCGATATGGATATTCTGCCGACGAATAAAACATATTACACGGAGCATATAAAGGAATATGACAATAACAAGTTTATCTATTATCGGGGTGACCATTGTTTTATTTACAAGTCAATCGCAATGTGCTATAACGCGGCTACGCCTGAAATATGGAGAGATATATTTGATGTCCATAGCATCGAAGATATTCGGTTTATGATTGCTGATATATCGCGAAACAACGTGATTGAAGAGGGTATCGGGAAACAAGGTTGGTTTATTGACCAACTTTATTTATACGAGAAGGTAATGGCGTGGCAGAAGAAAACAAACAATTTGGTATGTCTGGATGAAGAAAAAACAGGGTTTAATAGGTTGTCCAGAGACACCTTCCATATGACCGCTGAATTACGCGACGCGATCGCTGCTGGATACTTTGTAGATTACCATTGTTATCGTCCAATGAGTGCTTATAAGGATATAAACAATTTCATTTATGAGTTGCTTCCGCAAGGATAAATAACAGGAGATCAATATTTGAAATTTATTTTCGGATATTTCACTACCCCGAGCATACTGATTTTATAAGGGATTTTGTTCAATACCCTCGCGGGTTTGGTGGTTCTAAATATTCCCGTGTCGGTTCTAAAATTCGTAAAAATATCATATACAATTTCATCAAACATATCATCCACATCCCCTCTGAGGAATCTGTTCATTATTGTATCCACCCTTGACAAAATGGCTGCCATATTCGCGCTGACATTATCATCCATATTCCCAAGAATATTTCCGCCATTTTTTCTGCCTACAAATCCGTAAAGTATTTTTTTATAGTCCCACGCTATTTCGCTTTTTTTCGCTTTTCCTATAGGAATACTCATTCCAAAGTCAAAAAGACAGATATTATACTTGCAACTCTTTATATAGAAGTCGGACCCATAACAGATGTAGTGATAGTATCCTGTGTCGTTTTCCTTGTAATCATTATTTATCTGATATAAGAAGTTTCCCCAATGCGTGTCATTATGACAATAACCGACCCTATTTTGGTATGTCGCAACTGCGATGAGCGATTGATATGCCATATTTATCATTTGCATTTCGTCGTTCCGCACATCCATTTTCACCAAAGAACTTATATCCCCGTCACATAGTTCGTTGTAATTCACTAATCGCTCGTTGTAAACGAGTTTATTGTCTTTACTTTTAGCAACAGGGCATTTCGTAGTCTTATACATCATCACAAAATGTTTCGACTCTTTTGGAATAAGTAGTTTCTGCGTAATCCATTCGTTCATCTTGGTTTCCGCTTCATTATTCGTTGTAATTTCCATCAATTTACTTGCGATTGGATACGACCCCAACAGATGAGGCATACTTGACAAAAATATCACACCTTCTACACTGTCGCTCCCTATTTTCTTTTCTAAATTCACAAGATCGTTTAGTGTATAACCCTTGTTCTTTCCATACATCTTCTTCGTAAGGCAATCGGTTTCCGTTATCTTGTCTAAACGCTTCTTAATCAGTTGATAGCGTTGAACACGTGTATCTAAATTATTTTTCGTAAGAATCAACTTATTCTTTAAGAAAC
>Ga0114971_10000703_pt1 | contig 22477 bp, 13 predicted proteins | sample M_140625_MF_Meta_FD_87320 | JGI IMG/M metagenome (GOLD analysis project Ga0114971, IMG submission 87320) | Freshwater microbial communities from Lake Montjoie, Canada to study carbon cycling - M_140625_MF_MetaG | ecosystem: Environmental > Aquatic > Freshwater > Lake | place: Lake Montjoie...
GAGGGTTTCAATTCGGGTTGTATTGTCTCGTACGTAACAAAGTGAAGATCTTTTACTTTTTCATCAATGGTAATTCGATTCACAATACCTGCCACTAGATTGCGAGCATTAGCAAACTCTCCGGCGTATTTCTCTTGAAATGTCTTTTTTGAAAGAATAAATTCCCCTCGCACCGTTACACCTGATTTGGTTGGAAGACGCAAATAAGGTATTAGATGACTAACATCTTGGCCTACAATGCCATTTCCTCTAGTATATAATTTGGGGAGAGAACCCTCTGTAGTATACAGACCACTTACACCATCTGCTTTGCCGGAGAGAACATAAGGTCCGGTATATTTCTTTTTCCAAGAATCCAATGCCCCCGAATCAGGTTTAATTTTATCCATAGAAGCCATTTCATAAGGCAATGTAGCTTTATTTTTTGTTATTTCAATAGCAGCTCCAACCTCATTTAGAACTTTGTTTTGTGGAAATTTCTTTTCCATAAATTCTTTCAAAATATCATATTCATTGTCTGTCATAATTGGCGTAACATTAAAATAGGCTGTTCTAGCTTGTGTTAACATATCAGTGAGCTCTCCTTCAGTCAATTGTTCCAAAATAGAAATACCCTCCTTCTTAAATTGTTCTACATAAGATGGGATATCTTCTTGCTTCATGACAGGAGCAGGTTCTTCTTTTAGAACCAATCTTTTCTTTAGTGACCTATTTTTTTTCACCACCTTTTTAACTACAACCTCCTCCTTTTCAGCCATTGAATCTAAAATCGGCTCCGATATAACAGACTTTACCACTGAATTTACCAAAGTAGCCGCTTCCTCAGAGTTTACTACAATATCAGGCTCTTTAACAGCAGTAGTTGTGCCTTTAATAATAACAGCTCGTCCATCGATTCTCTCGGTAGGAGCCTTATATTCCATATTCAAAAAGCTAAAGATGCTTCGTTCATCTGGAAATGACTGTGAAACCAGCTCTCCCTTTACCTTCCCATTCATAACAGACAAGCCATGTTCATTCAAAGAATATCCCATTTTTAGAGCATGTCCTCGCATGACTGTATTGAAGATTTTACTCCCGGTAAAGTATAAGAGAGAGAAGGCATATTCATTGGGTTTGGTGTACAAGAAATCTACACGACGGGCATGAGGTCGCCCTTCCAATTTGGCAATGACGTGACTCTTAGTAGGACCTCTAGATAACACTTCGAGAATCACCCCGCTCGTAACCAAGTAGTCTACAAACTTTATAAATACTTGCGAACTAGCTGAAGTAATGATAACATCAATATCACCAGATGACTGGGCGCCTCGCCTATAACTACCCACTATTTCATAGTGTGAATTGGCATCGGATACTGCCGAAAAGGCTTCCTTAAATAAAGTATTGTAGCTATCAATCTCTTCTCTGGGAATGCGCTCTAAAATATCTTCATAATATTTGAGACCCACTTTCTGAGTATCATTGAGTAATTCATCCTGCCTTTCTCTCAATTGTTCTATAGTAGAAACTCCTTTTTCAATGAGATCTTTGGCTTTTTTGGGTCCAATGCCATAAACATCACCTAATAAGTTCACTGGGTTCGTCTTTTCTTTCTCTATCACCTTAAGAGTTCCTGTAGTAACAAATTCATTTAATTTTTCTGTAATGGTGGGTCCAATACCAGGCAATCCTTTTAACTGAGAAACCGAAGTAATATCATTAGGGTAAGTCATAATCGTTTCTTGGGCTTTTTGATAAGCCTTTGCTCGAAAAGGCTCGCCTTGTTTCAACATAATAGTTGTCAATTGATCCATGATATCAATAAAAGATTCGTTTAATCGCTTTCCCTGGTCCATTGTTGTTTGTTCTTGGACTGAACTCTTTAAATCTGTTATCAATTTTTTCTTAAGTGTTTTGGGTCGAATTAAAAACGTTTCTTTTTTTTCTGGTACCAATGAAGGAAGTTCTTCTGGCAAAGAGCTGGTAATTGGATGCTCTTCTGTTTCTACCATTTCGGGTTTTTTTGCCATACTTGTCTGACTTATATCTTCAACAGCTGGTTCTAAAGAAGGAGTAGTAATTGGGTGTTCTTCTGTTTCTACCATTTCGGGTTTTTTTGCCATGCTTGAATGAACAATATCTTCAACAGCTGGTTCTAAAGAAGGAGTAGTAATTGGATGCTCTTCTGTTGTAACATTCTCAGGCGCTAAAAAAGGAGTAGTAATTGGGTGTTCTTCTGTTTTCTCAGCTGCTACTGGCTCTAATTCGGGTTCTTCTACAATCTTTAATATACGTTTTTTTTTAGTCAATAGTCGTCTAATACGTTGTCTCTTTCTTTCATCGGATGAACTAGAACCAGCTTTCCTAAAAGTAAATTTTCTTTTTTTATTCAGATAACTGCCTCTTCTCTTTTTAATAGTTCTATGTTTCTTTTTTTTTAGTATCACCTTTTTTCTTGTCATTTTTCTTGTCATTATATTATCTCTAGTTTTTTATTATTGGGCCTTACTTTTATTTGTTTCCAATAAATTTAAAAAGATGATTTGTATTTTGAGCTATTGTGCCAGGGGAAATAGAAATATCCGAGTTGGAAAACATGAGTTTCTTGGACTTGGACTCTTGAAGTTTTTTCAAAGTAGTTTGTTTTTGTAAATATTGAAGAGCAATTTGTTGTCTATATTCTTCTTTAGTCAATGGTTTAGGAGGAGGTGGTGGGTGAATAGTTTGTGACAAAGGAGGTTTTGCCACAGCATCAGTCCGTTTAATTTGTAATTTTCCATTTACAATCGTCATATTTAATGAAGAGAGAATATCGTCATAACTTACGTTCTTTTTTTCGGGTTTCTCTATTAGCATAGCGCTGGATTTCACAGAAACAGTTTTAACAGGTATACCTGGTTTCAAAGGCACCCCAGGTTTTAAAGGTATAATTGGTTTATTTGTATGAAATACATTACCTTCTGTGACATACCCGACATCTTCAGCATCATCTAGTTCGACAATATTCAGATTCATGAATTTTTATAATAAACTATATTTTATTATAAAAATAAATCGTTAATAAAAATAATATTTTCTTATAGTAATGTCAGCAACTTTTATCAATAATAAAGGTGTTATTCAAACCAGATTCCAAAAAAATAATAGTCCAGAACAAGTAAGTGAAATGAAATGGAATGCTAATTATGATGGAGATAAAGCCATTGTCAAGCTAGATACAGTTTCACAAGGGAAGAAGAAGAATTATCGTATTAAGCTAAACAACAATGAATTAGCAAAGTTATTGTCGATTCCTCCAGTCAATGTACCATTAGAAGACCGATTAACATCTGATTTTTTGACTCCAGAAGCATCCAGATCGGTAATAGATCCATTTTCTGGAATCCAGTTAGATAAACAAACCTTGTCTAATTTTGATATAAAACCTGTTTTAAAAATGGTTCCTAAAGAACAGCCTTATTCCGTAAAAGAAACATTTAGACTAACACCTTCTAATCAAATAATCCCATTTTCCATTCAGAATAGTAGAGGACAAGGATTGCCAACAAAAAAACGAAGAAGACGCAGAAAAAAGTATTCCCTTGGGTTAGGATTAGGGTTCAAATTGGGATTACGCCCCAAAAGACGTACCAAGAAAAGAAAATAAAATAACAGATTTATTTTTATAGTAAAATAGTACTTTCATTGTCAGAGTAACTACGTTCTCTCTTGAATTTGGTATAAATTTTCACCTTGCTTTTATCCATTTTAGTTAAATAATAAGAAGAGGCATAAATAAGTTTACACACTATGCTATCTTCATAAATGCATTCAACATGAATAGCATCCATTTTTTTTATACTTTTAAAGAATTTGGAACAATCCTGAATGTGATCGTCATCAAAATTTATTACGATAATACAGTGGTTTCTTGGTATTTTACAATTACCTTCCATCTCGTATAAATAATAATAATGATCGCAATTCAAATCGAACGCATAATCAATGATATTCCCCTTGACTTCCGAGAGATTTGTATTTTTGCGAATATCAATTGACACCTCTATATTGTACCCCATTAGTATGGCTAAATATTATTTTGAAGTCCTTAATTTTAACCTAATTTTCTAAAATTAAACATGTCTATTATTTTTATCCTTACCATTTTGTAGTAAGAATAAAAATAATAACCTCAGATACTTTTTATCTAAAGGATAATTTTTTACAAAAATTAAAATTATTATTTTGTAATTTAATAATATAATACAGTATAAATGAATCATTTAAGCGGAGGTCAACCAAAAAAAATGGCAGGTCAAGGAAATAAAGTAGTTACCGGAGCCCGAGGACCTATAGGGCCTATTGGTCCACAAGGACCTCCTGGTCCCAGAGGATTACAAGGTCCCAGAGGATTGCCTGGATTGCCTGGAACGTCTGGTACAGATGGAAATAGTGTTCAATTTGCCGGTTCAGGTCCATTAGACATGGGTAGACTTTATAAAACAGGTGATATTGTAACAGACCCATCTGGACTGACATATATATGTATACAAGAAAACCAAGCATTAGACGCGGGATTACGTGACATAGCTTTTTGGACGCTCTTAGTACAAAATGGAAAAGATGGATCTAGTATTCATTTCCAAGGACAGTGGAAATCAACTGAAACTTATAATATTGCTGATATAGTGACAGATTTTGCTGGTAATTCTTATATTTGTTTACAAAATAATACTAAGAACAAGCCATTACCTGAAATTGACCCAGATAAAAATATATATGATCTCCGCAACGAGTTCTGGGATTTAATTGCCAAAAAAGGAGATAGTATACAAATTAAAGGAACTTATGTTCCCGGAACTACTTATGTAAAGGGAGATATGGTACAGAACACGGAGGGAACGACATTTATATCAATATGGGATAATAAAACAGGAAATATAAATAAGGACCGACCTTTACCTGTGGTGGATCCCTGTGGAAATTATAGTTTATTTGATACTACAACTAAACAATTTCAAAAAGATAGTAGTAATAACTATGTAAAATCAACTTATTGGGAATTTTTGGTTAAAAACGGAAATGGACTTAATCATACTGGAGCAAAATTTGACAAAACAAAAACATATAAAAAAGGTGATATAGCATGGTCAGATGCTTCGGGTACAACAAGTTTTGTATCACAAAAAGATGGTAATGTAGGTAATACTTTGGGTGGGGAATTCTGGACATTTTTGGTAGGAAATGGAAAAGATGGTTCAAGTATTAAATTTCGAAAAGAATGGAGCAAAACCGAAGTCTATAATATTGATAATATAGTAAGAGATCCAGACGGAAACTCTTATATTTGTTTAATAAATAATACAGTAGGAACTCCATTGCCTAATTATGATGCATCCGGCGTAAAAGACATAGCTGTATTTGATTTAAAAAATGATAACTGGGAATTAATAGCAAAAAAAGGTGATAGCATACAAGTAGCTGGAATATATGATGAAACTATAACATACATCAAAGGAGATCTTATAGACGATCCTTCAGGTACTACTTATATATCTATATGGGATAATACCAACGATGATAAAAATATAAAACGGCGATTACCTGTAATAGATACTAGTGGAAATTATACTCTTACTACAGATGAGAATGGAACACCCGGACCTAAATCAAAATATTGGAAATTTCTTGTAAAAGACGGATATTCCCCAACTACTACAGGAATATGGGATATTTCAAGAAATTACATGATTGGAAATTTAGCATCGGATCCATCTGGTATAACTACGTATAGATCCAATAAAAATTATAATAAAGGAAATAATCCAGTAACTGATGTTTCTTCGTCTTATTGGGATTTTTTTGTAAGCAATGGTGTCGATGGAAAGCCTGGATTAGGGTATAACAATTTAGGAGAATGGGTGAATAATACAGATTATGTAATAAATGACGTGGTGTATTGGAATAATTCTACCTATTCATGTGCTTCTGGAAATAAAGCTGTTGAACCTTCTACCAGAGTTCCCACTTATTGGCACACCTTTTTAAATGGAGCACATCCAAAAGGAGATTGGGTTACTGGCGTTTCATACGAACAATTTGATGCGGTAACGTTTCGTAATACGCAGTTCACATGCGCCTCTTATAATATATCATCTCCGGCAAATCGACCAAACACAGGAGGAAATACACCTTATTGGAAGATAACTACAAAAGGAGACTATTATGCTGGTACATGGGGTGATGACCCACAAGAATATTTTTATGTTAATGATTATGTTACATACAAAGGAAGCTCTTACAAATGTATAACAGATAATAGTGGAGTTGAACCAACACCAGCGAATACTACTTATTGGAAAATAACTACACAAGGATATAATAACGAAGGAGGATGGCTACCAGGAAAGATGTATCATATTCACGATGTAGTTTCTTGGAATAATTCTGTTTATACATGTGCTTCAAATAATGTAACAGGAGAAGCTTGTAGGCCATCTGCGATAACTGTACCAACATACTGGAAAGTATTTACTGACGGGTATCATGATGAAGGTGATTGGTCCGGAAATAAAGTATATGATGTCTTCGACCAAGTAAAATTCAGAGCTACCATATTTACGTGTGCCTCTTATAATACATCATCTCTAACAAATCAACCAGACACAGCAGGAAACACACCTTACTGGAAAATATATGGTACTACAAATTATAATCCAACAGGCGAATGGAACCCAGATAATAAGCATTATTATTATTATGATACTGTAACATTAAGTGGAGGTACATATTCTTGTGCGTTACACCATGATTCTAGCATAGATAAAATACCAAATCCTACATCAAATACTACATATTGGGATGTGATCGCAGCACCTGGTGCTACAGGTGATAAAGGTTCAACCGGTGAAATAGGAGCGCCAGGTTCAACCGGTGATAATGGATTAAATGGACTAATTTTAATGGATTTTACAAAAAAATTTTTTTATCAATCATATATTGATCATGATAATTTACTAAATTTAAATAATATTAATCTTCGACATGTAATAATGAATGATTCTGGATCAGTACAATTAGCAGTGGGTGTAAATGAATTGGCAAATAATAGGTATGGACAGTTAGAATATTCTTCAAGCATATTATATTCTATTAATTTTGGTGTAAATTGGAATGTATTTAATATATTTGATAATGTTACAATCACATCTATAGCAGCAAATTTTTCTCAAAAATATCAAAGTATTATTGGGTATGTAAATAATGGTAATATTCAATCACTAGAAAATCACAACTTCTTTTTATTAACATCGAATGATTACGGGGCCACTTGGAATAATAATGTAAATTACGGACCTTCAAAAAATATATATAATTTGATATCAAATATACAATCATCTACGCCTACATCACAATATGTTGTTGGCAGTGGTACAAGCAGTAATCAAACTTCAAACCAAATGACCATAAGTAATATAGACTCAAGTTTATGTTGTTATATGGGAATTGCTGGTTCAAATATTCCACCAAATACTTATATAACAAGTATTAGTGGTAACATAGTAACAATATCAAATAATGTTTTATTACCAACTAGTCAATCTTCCGCAATTACATTTTATAAAGGAATCACTTCTAGTTTTAATATACCTAATGTGACATATAATCTTTTGTCTGATGTAAATCCTGAATATTCAGTAAACCTAATAGGAACTGGTACTACTAGTGGAAATGTAGTTACTTATAAAATAAGTAATTTTACTGATAATATATATGGAATTAATCCTGGTTCATTTTATAGAGTGAGTGATAATATTACTGGGAATTATGGATTCACAATTGCATCTGTTGATTATTACAATAATACCATCAGTGTACTCAAACCAACTGATTTTAGTAACAATAATATTATATCTGACTATTATTTAACAACTAGAAATGGTGATGGAAATGTTCTATTTCCATCAATATCTATCTTTACAAGTCCAAGTTCATCTTTTGTTGGTAGTAATATTAATATATTATCTAAAAATTATGGTTATTTAATTTTTCCAATGGAGAGTACAAATGGTGTTTTACCAGGTATGATTGCCAGTTCATCTAGTAATAATATATTATTAAATATTTCTGATAATAAAAATATTACTCCTTTAAGGGTTATTGGAACAGGCGCATTTTCTTCAAATACTACATTATCTAGAGCCGCAAAAAAAAATGATAAAGTATTAACTGTCAAAACTATTAGTAAAACAAATGTTAAAAATACAGGTGTAATTAATGGATTATATTCATTTTTTGATTATTGTATTTCATCTACAACTGTAAATATACCTTATATGAATGGTATGTTTGTATCATATTCTAATAATAGTACACCTAATAATATTTATATTACCAGTATTCAAAATATTGATGCTTCTACTAATATGATAACATTATCCAGTCCTATCCCGGATGATTTATCAAACAATACAATAATTTATTTAAATTATAATTATGTTGTTTTAACTGTAGCTGGTGGTTCATTGTCAAATAAAATTATTAGAAATACGCCTATCACATTCAGTTATCTCCAGACACCTACAAATGATTACAATTCAAATAATACATTAACCATTACAGATACAAATAATTTATATACAGATATGTTAGTTACAGGAAGTAATATTCCAGAAAATTCATATATAACAAGTATAAATTCAACTACTATTTCTGGAGCAAAATATTATGATTTATCTAATGCTCCAACAGAAACTTATACCGCATTAACTAATATTAATTCTAATGTATTTAGAATAAATACAATACATGGGTTGTTTTTGGGAATGGGTGTTAAATCATCAACTAGCGTTAATACATATTATATAACATCTATCACACCAACTATTTATTATACTACTACAAAAGATTCATTGGAAAATACAAATATATTATATTTCAATTATCTTGATACCTCAATTATCTTTACAAATACAACATATCCTATAGAAGTCACTGGTGAATCTATACCATTAGGCACAACTATAATTGATGTTTGTAATAATACATATAGCATAACATTAAGTAATAAGTTATATGCTACTATTAAAAATTCAACAAATATAGCTTTTACAGTAAATTTAATAAACGTAGTTCTCCCCGGTCAGGTTACCACAAGTGACGCGAATTTTGGACTTAATAATAATAATTTAAAAATTATACTATCAGATGGAACTACTTACTCTAATATTTCAAATAATACAACTAGTAGTTATCTTCCAACACGTATAACGAAAGATATGAGTAATAATTGTTCTAAGGTATATATAGCTGCGTACAATGATGGTGGTGGTGGTGTAGTGTTTAATATAGTTCCAGGTATATCATATGGTTCTACAATTACATTATCTAATGTTTCTGGATTAACTGTAAATATGTTACTTGACTCTGATTTAATTCCTGTAAGTACTTATATAGTTCAAATTATTCCTGAATATAATCAAATTATATTATCTCAGCCACTTACTTCAATAATACCAATCGGAACACTAATAAAATTTTATCCTAGTAATGGTATGATATATAGACAACAAACAAGTAATGGTGGTGGTCAAGTTAAATTAGCATATACTGATGATTTATATCCAGGAGACCTTTTATTTGGGTTAGGAGTTACACCAAATAGTTACATTGAAAAAGTTGATAGTTTTCAGACATGGATTAGTAACGATGATGGTAACGTTTATAGAGTATTTATAACTGGTACGAATAATGCTGGAAACGAAGCCATAATATTGAAAAAATTAAATCCAAAAACAACTGAAGAAACTAAATCCGGGAATATTTTAGCTTTGTCTCCAAGAAGTGTAACTAGTACAGGAAAAGTTGCAACTCAGAGATTTCCCTCTAGTAACTTTTCTCAAGAGGCATATAACGCATATACGTTGTTAACTATAGGTATGTCTGTATATGGACCTAACATTCCAAATGGTTCTATTATAACAAATGTAGATACAGTTAATAATACTATTACAATTTCAAAAAAAATTTATCAAAAAATACCTTCAAATACAGTACTTGACATATTTTTTGAAATTCCAACTGCTACGACAACTTATCCTGGACCAACATTAACATTATCTGATTGTACGGGAATATTTCCTGGAATGAAATGCTACACTAAAAGTTTAGTAGAAGGTAGAAAGATGACGAGTATATATAGTGTTGATTTTATAAAAAAACAAGTGACATTATCTGATAATTTTAGTAGAAATGTGAGCAATATTTTTCCAAATGGAACGTGGAACTATCCGAATCAATACCAAGGAGATGGAGCATACAAATTGTTTATTTATAATTATCCAATATATACTACAGCTAAAACCTACATTTCTACAAATAGTGATAGTTCCAAGATATTAACATTAAATACTTTAATAGGTATACAAGTAGGTATGATTGTTGTCGGATTTAATACGCCTGAAATTGTAGGTACTGGTTTTAGTTTAACATATACCAATTGTTTTCAAGATAATACGACTGTTGTTCGTATAGATTATAATACAAACCAAATAATATTGTCTAACCCAATTCCAACTAACCAATCATCATCTTATTTTAATGGAAATGTTTATTTCTACTTACCTCCTATAAAATTAACTACACAGGCTTCAATTGGTAGTACCATATTATCCATAAATACTACTAATAATATATCAATTGGTATGTCCGTTCAAGTTAGTGGAGATGCCACTAACAATTATATTTCGATAAATACTACAGTGACATCAATTAATATCATTAATAAATCTATAACAATCTCAAGTTCTGTAAAGAACACTATACCTTTAAATTCATTATTAACATTTTCAATGAGTAAAATTTCTTTAAAAGGCAATACGTCTGTTTATCCAAATACAATAGTAACTACTTCAACTATAACTAATACTAATATCATACCTCTCAATAATACAAAAAATTTGAAAACTGGGATGATTGTTAGTGGAAGTAATATTCCAACAGGTTCTGTAATTACTTATGTAGACTTTTCAAATATAAAAATAACACAAAATGCTTCTATTCCAATAAATACACCCCTTTCATTTACTTTAAATACTATTACTCTTTCACAAAATATCGATAAACCAATCACTGCAGGGACATCCTTACATTTTTTACTATCAAGAACTACAAATCCTGTTGTAAAAGATGATACTTCTGATAAAAAGTTACCAGATAGTTCTAATAATAATTATTTTATAGAAATGAATTCTGACGGAAATTATCAAACATTTGTTAGTGGATATACTTCTGGGTATGAAATATTAGACCCTCAATATCCTGGATCTATATATTGTAGCAATAATGGAACTGAAGTACCGTATCCTACATGGATTAACAAAACTTCATCTGGATATAAAACAGCGTTTAATAATATAGCAATGAGTTCAAACGGACAATATCAAACAGCGGTTGGATATAATATAGGTGGATATATTTTTAGAACTAGTAATTATGGAACTACCTGGACCCCTATACAACTACTTAGTCCTGACAATTCAAATATTAATACACCAACTAATTTTAAAGATGTTACTATGAGTTCAAATGGACAATATCAATACGTTGTTGGATATTATAATAAAAATAATGGTGTGATTAATTTAAATAACAGACGTTTTAGTGGTATTATATTTATTTCTCATCAGTTTGGAGAACCAGGGACATGGAGACGAGTCTCATACGAAACAATTGATACTGACTTGTTTGCTTTATCCACTGGCTACATTGATAATAAACAACATGACACAATAAATTTGTCGTCTATTATGTTTACATCTATTTCATCCAATTCTTCTGGAAATTATATTATGATGGTAGGAGATATAAATAGTACAGGATCTGATGATGTATTTTATTCTGTAGATTATGGATTAACGTGGTTTTTGAAAGATACCCAGACTATTACTTTAAATGATGGAAAAATAGCAATTAATGGAGATGGATCAAGACAAACTATTATTGATTTGAATGGCTCTCTATTGTATTCAGTTATACCTACAGTTATTGACTCATTTGCTACAAATAATCCGATTACTGCTCCAGTTACGTATACTTATACAAATCAATATAATCTTAATTCTAGTGTTACTCCATCACCTGAATGTATTGGTGGATCTTATCAAAGTGATTGGATTGAAAATTCTACTTATTTGTGTTGTAATTATTATCCATGTAATTATCCTTATAATTCTTTGCTAACTACTTGGCTTGGAAATAAAGACACTTTTAATGTATCATTATTAAATAGCAATCCCGGATTACTTATACCTACTGTAACTTATTCTCAACCATTTGAATATACTCCAATAAATAATGGGGCTAGAAAATGGTATGATTTGTCTAACGTAAAATATGATATATCTAAAACCATTACATTGAATTCAGTAAATTATTATAATAACGTTCAAACAATAGTATCAAGAGTTACTGTTTCTCATCCCGGTGTGTATATGGTATTTGCTTATTGTGATATTATTCAGCCATTGCCATCACTTTATAATTATTATCCCCCAACATTATATTTGGGGTTTTCATTATCTAGTAAAATAGATTCTGAAACTATTTATATAGAAAATTCTTCTCAAGCTGGTAATTTATATATAAATAAATTTGTAGGCACTTCACCCAATAATAAAATACCTAATTATTTTTATTCATCCAAAGTAGGAATTACGGGTAATAATTATCTGGCATTATCACCTCAAAACGCATTTAATACTAATGGAAATAGCAATAGATATTCATTATCAGAGTTAATGACCATTAGTAATACTGATATTTTGAACAATAATAATATAGTAAATTTAGTGGCTAGTTCTCCTTCTATTATTGGTTGTGTAAATGACCCTTCGGGAAATTCATCCTTACTTTTCTTTTCAGGCCAAATCACCATGGTGCGTATTGCTTAAAAATACAGTAAATTACAATATTAATATTCTACTTATTAAATAGAATACTAATGTCATCCTTTAGAAAATATGGCGGGTTAGATTATGCTTCATCCAATAATATCGTACGCAATCATTATTCAAATACAGACAATAAATCGATAATAAATAAATTAGGGGAAGTGAATTCTAAAATTGTGAGTGCAGGGCACATTGATTTGAGCACGAATTCTTTGTTAAATGTGGGATCTATTTATTTTATGGATGGTTCTATACAAACGTCTACTGCTTCTGGAGGAAAACCGATTGGAAATGGTGCCACTGGTCCACAAGGTCCAACTGGTTTACAGGGTCCAATTGGGATAAAAGGTGACACTGGCCTTAAAGGTGATACTGGCCTTAAAGGTGATACTGGTCTTAAAGGTGATACTGGACTTCAAGGTCTTTCTGGAAAAGATGGAAAAGATGGAAAAGATGGAAAAAATGGAATAGATGGAGCAAATGGAATAGATGGAAAAGATGGAATAGATGGAATAAATGGAAAAGATGGAAAAGATGGAAAAGATGGAAAGGATGGACCACAAGGTCTTTCGGGTCCACAAGGATTTATGGGGTTACAGGGCCCCGCGGGACAACAAGGTGTTATGGGACCACAAGGATTATCTTATTTAACAAGAACAGTAGATCCTATTATATTTAATCCATATGATTATCAAACTGATGATCCACCGTTATATATCCAAATAGGATTACAATTACCCATTGGTGCAACTGTTCTTTTTTTAGGAGAAACAAATGGAGCATCTTTTCAGGCAACGGTTCTTAATTGTACGGTTTCAAATAATCCTAATCAAAATGTATTGAGAATTAATGCTCTCAATCCTACTATTGATATTTATGATACTAGCGATAGTTTTGGCATAGCGCAATATTATCGCATCACTCCAGTAGGACGAACTGGTTATCAAGGTGATACTGGCCTTACAGGCCCAAAAGGTGATAAAGGTAATACTGGATTAAAAGGTGATAAAGGCGATATTGGATTTAAAGGCGATACTGGCCTGGCAGGCCCAAAAGGCGATACTGGCCTGGCAGGCCCAAAAGGCGATATTGGATTTAAAGGCGATACTGGCCTGAAAGGTGATACTGGCCTTACAGGCCCAAAAGGTGATACTGGATTAAAAGGTGATACTGGATTGAAAGGTAATACTGGCCTGACAGGCCCAAAAGGCGATACTGGCCTTACAGGCCCAAAAGGTGATACTGGCCTGACAGGTCCAAAAGGTGATACTGGATTAAAAGGTGATACTGGATTGAAAGGTAATACTGGCCTGACAGGTCCAAAAGGTGATACTGGGTTAAAAGGTGATACGGGGTTAAAAGGTGATACTGGTACTTTTTCCGCAGCGTCTGATATAGTTTGTAATACATTAAAAGCAACATTAACCAACATTTCTATAACTGCCTCTGGAAGTATAAGTTCAGAAGGAATTATAAATGCAAATGGAGGTATAAAGGCAATTGGAAAAAATATAACAGGTGGTTCTATAACTTCAACTGGAAATATAGATACAAGTGGAAATATAACTTCAAGTGGATCTATAACAGCTGTTTCTTTTAATGCTACATCCGATTATCGAATTAAAGAAAATGTTCGCATTATAGATCAAACAGTAGATCAATTGAAACCATTACAATATTTTAATACTCTTTCGCAAAAAGATGATATTGGATTTATCGCCCATGAAATTCAAGAGGTTCTTCCTCAACTTGTCACTGGAACTAAAGATGCAGAAGAATATCAATCTCTGAATTATACTGGTCTTATTGGAATTCTAGTGAAAGAAATTCAAGACTTAAAAAAACGTCTTGCTACGCTGGAATCGGCATTAGAAATCAATGTTTAAATTACAAGATTACATTTTGTTACCAGAATAGATGTCGTATAAAATAATATTATTGTTATATTATTTTATATCATAATGTCAAACTTTAGAAAATATGGTGGGTTAAATTATGCCGCTACAAATAATATTGTTCGCAACCATATTGGTACTAGTGATACTAAGATAATATCGGATAATATGGGAGAGACAAATAGCAAGATTGTATACTCTTCTCATATCGATCTAAGTGGTAATTCTTTATTAAATGTAGGTTCTGTTTATTTCATGGATGGAACTATACAAACTACAGCCTATATTCCTGGTGGTTCTTCTGGTCCTCAAGGTCCAACTGGTCCTCAAGGTCCTCAAGGACATACCGGACAAGGTATTACTGGTCCTACTGGATTAGGTATAACAGGACTAGGTATGACTGGACCAACCGGGTTAGGAGTTACTGGTCCCACTGGAATAGGATTTACGGGTCCTACTGGAATAGGATTTACTGGTGTAACTGGGGTAACTGGATTTACTGGAATAACAGGTTTTACTGGATCTACAGGAGTTACTGGAATTATGGGTTCTACTGGATCTACAGGAGTTACTGGATTTACTGGATCTACTGGATCTACAGGAGTTACTGGTCCTACAGGTTATACAGGTTCTACTGGTTTTACTGGACCTACTGGTTATACAGGTCCTACTGGTTTTACTGGACCTACTGGTTATACGGGTCCTACAGGTTATACAGGTCCTACTGGAATAACTGGAATAACTGGAATAACGGGAATAACTGGTCCTACAGGTTATATAGGTCCTACTGGAATAATGGGAATAACAGGTCCAATAGGACCCACTGGTCCATCAACTAATTATTTTATTGGTCCACCTAGTAATAATAATATAGGACTTGGGACTAATGTTGGCACCCCAAATGGCAGTCAAAATACCGCTATAGGAGAACAAGCTTTATTTTTTAATGTATCAGGAACCAATAATGTTATAATAGGACCCATGGCTGGACTAGGAAATACCACAGGTTCAAACAATACAGCACTAGGAAACGCCGCTCTTCAAACGAACAATATAGGTTCAAATAATACTGCTATAGGAAATTTTTCTTATACATTTACACTCCCCCCTATAGGTCCGCCAGGAGAATTTTCAAATAGCACAGCTCTAGGGGCAAATACCGCTATCAACGGAAATTATTGTACGGCGATTGGTTATAATGCTGCTACACCTTTGACAGGTATACAAGCAGATAACGACCATCAAATCGTAATAGGGACATCAACCGAAATAGTTACTATACCTGGTCCATTATTTAGTCCAACTATAACAGGAACAACTATAACAAGCGGTAATATAACAAGCAGTAATCCAATCAATTCTCCACCGTTAGATTTAAATTTAGTGCCCCATGCGTCACGGCCTTTAATTGCAGAAAATATTAGCAGAACCCTATGCTCGCAAATAACAAACATTGATTTGGCAAGTAATGTTTTTTTTTCCTCCATTTACTTATCAGCTGGAATGACAATAACGGGTGGAGCAATTTTTTTAAGTCAAAATTCATCAGGTGATCCTATTATAGTTTATAATAACCTTTTATGGGATTCAACTGGGGTCCTTATCGCTAATTCACCCCAAGTTGTAATAAGTGATACTACGTTTCAAATAAGAAAAACATCCTATATATTACCTTATACTGTAACCGTTTCAGGATTATATTATATTGGTGCTCTATTTGGATTTATAAGTAGTTTTACTACACAATCAATAGGTGGCTCCATTCTTTCCAATTCAGTTATGACAAGTGATGGTATTATATTTTCTACCACGACTACATTTCCTGCTCTTAGTTCAGGATCTTTTCCAGCATTTTTATTATCAGACGCAGAAGTCATTCCCGGAAATACTTTAACAGCATTAAATGAAATATTGTGGTTTGGTCTATTTTAAAAAGAATTGATTAGCAACAATATACAACCTTTCTTTAGTTATTAAAATGTCGCAACTAACTCCGGTTTTATCTGATTTGAACCAGCATCCTCGTGATGCCAACATGCTATTCGATGAACCATCGCATAAGTATACTATCACAGTTGATCCCGATTCCAAATATACCTCTGTCACTACTTGGAATCATAGCCACTTCTCTCACTTTGATGCCGACGCAATTATCAAGAAAATGATGTCGGGGAAAAATTGGAATCCAAAAAATAAATACTGGGGGTTATCACCGCAAGAAATCAAAGATCAATGGTCCAAAAATGCCGCGGATGTTTCAGGCGCCGGAACCGATATGCACTTTAATATTGAATGTTTTATGAACCAACCGTTATTTAAAGAGAGAAAATATTCGCACCGAGATTTGCTAGAGCTATACGAATCTCAGAACCCTAATCCCGATGTATCTGTTCCAGAAGAATGGACGTACTTTATTCAATTTGTGAAGGCTTTCCCGGATTTAGTACCTTACCGCACCGAATGGATGATTTATCATGAAGATATCAAGTTGGCTGGTTCGATTGATATGGTGTATGAAAATCCCGATGGAACCCTAATGATTTATGATTGGAAGAGATGTAAGGATATCGCCAAAACCAGTAATTTTAATAAGTATGCTTTGACAGAATGTATTAGTAATTTACCGGATACAAATTACTGGCACTATAGTCTTCAATTGAATACCTACAAGGCCATTTTGGAAGCAAAGTATGACAAAAAAGTGACGGCTTTATATTTAGTAAGACTTCATCCAGACAATCCAAAGAATACATATGACTTAATTAAAGTGCCAAATTTACAGGAAGAAATTGCCGAATTATTTGAACTGAGAAAACAGGAACTTTCTTTGTAAAAGGGATATAGAAAGATTTTCTTAGTAAAAGAAACGGTATGGAAGACGAATATGCGATTCCAGAAAATCCATTTCTTTTAAATTTTATGGGAGTTGTACTATTATTTCTTTTTTTGAATCACGTTATTAGTAAATGTTTCATTATTGGAAAAGAGGTTGAAATCAAGGATGAGCCGATTGAAAAAGAGCCAACTATTATCGTAAAATATGAAGATAAATATAAGGGCCGATATGATAAGTTGGAACATCGAGACTTATCCACAGAAGAAGTAGAGAAGTTAAAGAATTCTATTCTTTTAGAAACAACACCTCTTGGAAATGTCTTGCTATTTTACGATCATTCTAGAGAGACGTTTACTTATTATTCAGATAATACCATTCCATATCGATTTTTAGAAACAGTTTCCCGAAAATATGTTATACAAAATAATTGTAAGAGTCTATATGTTAATATGGAACAAGAATTGAACTCTGTGGAAGAAAAAAAGAAACTAGAATCAGAAAAAAAAGAAGTAGAAAAGGAGAAACAAATAGAAGAACCCGAAAAAAAGTCAGTGTTTGCCAAGTTGAAGAGTTACAATAAAAATACGGGTTTACAATCTAGTGGAAAACCTGGTCCTAAGCCCGGACCAGAAAAGAATGCCCCTGATACTAGTATTGTAAAAGAAAAGGCTAATAGATATTCTTATGAAGGAAAAATGGCAAACTATTCTTTTTTGAAAAAAGTAGATCGCAAGGTTGTAGATAAACAGTATTCTATCACTTTTGCCGAGTTTAAGAAATTAAATGCTTCTAGTTTTATAGAAAAATAAAAGCTCTTCTTATTATAGTATGAATACTAGAAGAAGGGTAAAAAGAGGTTACAAAAGACTTTATAAAAAAACAAGGAAAAATATAATATTATATGGTGGGACGCATACAGAGTCACATTCTAAAGAAGCGGCAGAAGTTGAAAATGAGGCCCATGATGAAGAAGAGGGTCAAGGAGGTGAAGGTGAAAGTAAAGAAGAAGGAGCCCAAATACCAGAATCTCCTGGAATTGTGAAACCATTGGCCTATATTGCTCTGGGAATTGCTGAAAAAGGCACGGCATTAGGAGTACAAAAATTAGGTGAAATATTAAAGATAGATATAACTGGAAAAGATGTTGGGAAATTACTTCCTGAATTCAATCTCTCTCTAGAGGATCCAGCAACAAGAGCAGAATTTGCTAGATTTTTAGTGAATATTACTGATAATGTTGACTTTGCTTTAAAAGCAATGGGACCACCCATAAGAAAAGTAGTTGATAAAATATTAGATATCGCCGATGAATCGGGAAAAAAAGTAGTTCGCACAGCAGCAGGTGTTGCTTTAGAAGGAGCAACTGCCATTCCCGTAGTTGGTAGTGGTATTGGAGCCTTTATTGTTGCTGATAATTTTGTGAAACTAATTCAATCCGCCATGAGTGCTTTTTTTGGAGCAACCAATTCTTCTATGGTGGCTGTTGCTGAAGTGAATCAAAATATAAAGAACCTTCAACAAGAAAAAGAAGAAGCCCAAGAACGCATTTCCGATGCTACGAGCGGTTTTAACTCTTCGGTTAATAGCGGTGATGGTGATGGTGATAGCGATGAGATATTAAAAGATACCGCGCCATCCCTTAAAGATACAGCGAAGGAATTAGGCGGTAAACATCTTTCAGGAATACTAGAAAAAACATCCTCCTTAAAAGATATGGCAAAAGGATTAGGTGGTAATCGTGTTACTGAAATAGTTGCGAAAGCCAAAGAGCTAGCTTCTACCGATATTATGGGTATATTACAGCGGACAAAAACACAATTTGATGAATTAAAATCTAGTTTACCTACTAATTTAACACCCGATCAAATTAAAGCAAAATTACTGGAAAAATCTACCTCTATTGTAAATGATTTACCAAAAGAAGTAAAAGATATGTTAGAAAAGATCATAGATAAAATATATAAACCATCTATGTTAGAAAAAATGGGATTTAAGAAAAAAACATTGGCAGAGAAATTAACCAACGCAGTTAACGGAATGGATATAGATAAAATTGTATCTCTTGGGGCAATAATTGCGAGAGAAACCAGCAATCTTGCTTTTAAATTCGCTGAATCACTTACAAATGATTTACCTTTCAGTGAGCGCATGACAGCCAAAGCAGCATTAAAAACAGCAGCTCTCGCTACAAGTACCGCAATTAGTACATCTGCTTACGCAGGAAAGCATATTGCTAAACATGTATATAACAGTAATATATCTAATAATGCTACTGCTGGTGGTTCAAGACGAAAAAAAAAACATAATATAACATATAAAAAACATCAACCAAAATTTTCTAATAATATTGCTCGTAATAATTAAATATCTAATTTTTTGATTCTTTTGTCTTTAACCATTCTTGATATCCAATACTTTTTTTCATAGAAAAGGATGTTTTCAAGTGGTCTTTGGCTATTTCATATGCTTTTCTCTGTTTGTCATTTAATTGCGCTAGATACTCTTCGATCCATGTTTCTTGTTTTTTTCCTGATTCTTCTTCGGAATTCATATAATAGTTTAATGATAATACTGTTTATTATCATTAATTGCCAATCAATTTTCTTTGATAACCTGATTTTCAATTAGTCCATCCTTATTAAGGATGGACTAGAGAAAGTAGGAGTGCGTTTCATCTCTTAAGGAGATGAAAAGATAAAACATAACAGTTTATTTTGCGTCGATTGTATGCGACTTTTATTCATCATTTTCGTTAAACTAGTATCAATAGTATAACCGTTTTCCAATAAAAAGGCAAATAAATCAGCCACCTCGGTATCTTCCATCAATTGATTACATTTTCGTTCATCAAGGCTCAATAAAGCATAAATACAGTGTTTTCTATTGGCATCAAATTTTTCAAAATGAGACAAAGGTGGATTCACAACTCGTCTCACGATCTTTGCTAATGGAGTTCCTGGTGGAGGCATCTTATTAATAATAATAATATTTTTATAAGGATGGTTATATTCATGTCTATCTAAGTAGACTTGGCTCGATAACATATAAGACATGGTATAGTATAGGGTTAGAGTATTATAAAAAAATTGAAAGCTAATAACCAATTACTTGCCATAAGTATCCCATAGAATAAAGAATGACATCCGTCCCTATCTATAGATATAAATTTACCCAAGAGTTTATGGATAATCTCCATAACTTTTCCAAGGTCCATCAATACGATCACAGAAAAGATTTTAAAGAGGCGTGGTCTCTTTGGACGAAAGAGAATGAAGATATGGTTACCCAAGAAGTCGAGAGACTAACTGAACTAAGATATGATGGCGATATCCTAGATAAAATGTTTAAGAGTGCGCGATATTATTATCGCAAGAAAAGTGATACAAAACCCGAACCTAAAGAGAGAAAGGAATATACTAGTCTTCACAAGGATGTATTGGATTCCATGGATTCTCATATTTCAGAAAATATCAATCTCACTTGGTTCTCTCCAGCGGCAGGATTCGATCATTATTGTCAAGAACATGTCACTATTTTAAAGAATGAAATCATTCGCATTCAAATAACAGACCACATAGAACTTTTCCAAAAATTCAAAAAGACATATAAAAATAGATACTTTATCGTGAAAAACAAATAAAGTGTCCTTCTTATAGAAAGTATGTATCTATATTATCCGCATACAGAAAAACAACTGAAAAAAAGGCACCATTTAAAAGAGAGGACAGTAATTAAACCCGCCTCTTTTTTATTGGAAAACGAATTGATGATATCGAGTAAACTTACTTCTATTCCCAATTTCTCCCGCTATTTTTTACCCATTTTATCGAATAAAAAACTTTTTCTCTCACAGATGGGAGAACACATTCCCGATTTCATTCCACTTCAAGGACATGCCCCGTTTTATAGTATAGTCGTACAAGATACCTCCAATTATCTACCCTTTGCCAAAGGTATTACATCTTTCCCATCCCTTTTATATTCTCTCCGCTATCTATTGAATTCTATACAAATACTAATAAACAATGATATTTTACATGGAAACATTTGCTCGGAGGCTATCCTTTTTTCGTGTCAGTTAATACCCTTACTACAAAACTTCCCCCATTCTATGGACTTTTCTAAAGAGAGAAAAAGTATTCCTAACCCGAGGGTAACCTATCTGCCCATAGAAGCACACGCAATTCAATTTATACTAGAAAAGAATCTGGAAAGCCTTTCCAGTGAAAATATTGACGCCATTGTTGGGCGATGGGCTTTAAGTAGTTTTCCAAAAGATATAATAAACCAATTTAAAGAGGCTGGGATCAGCGCCTTGGAAAAGTATAAAAATCGAGGTCGGGAGACTATTCTGTCCTCATTGTTTTCAAGCTGGAATACATGGGATTGTTATAGTTTATCTCTCTTATATTACTCTTTACTGAAGTCTATGTATCCTTTACAAGGAGAGAGCCCTTTCCTTAAAAATCTTTGTACTATTTTGATTCAGAATATGGACCCTGAATCAAACAAGAGGAATTCTATTGCTGAGACACTTTATAAGATAGATTCTATAGTAGATAATACAGAGAAAGCGGATCTTATGTCTTTAATGACGACGAGTCTTTCTTGACTTTCGTCCCTTTTTTGACTTCTTCATGGTGGCGCCCATAGGCTTGTATACCTTCTTGGCATCCTTCATGGCATTCTTAAGCTTGTATCCAGGCTTTCCCTTGTTCTTCTTGTACATTTGCGAAACGAGATTAGTCCAGGCTGACATAGTTATACATTTACAAGAGAAAAAAGTTTTTTAATTAATTAAGACAAAAAATTGAAATACCTTTCTTCTGAGAAAC
>Ga0114971_10000704_pt1 | contig 22468 bp, 20 predicted proteins | sample M_140625_MF_Meta_FD_87320 | JGI IMG/M metagenome (GOLD analysis project Ga0114971, IMG submission 87320) | Freshwater microbial communities from Lake Montjoie, Canada to study carbon cycling - M_140625_MF_MetaG | ecosystem: Environmental > Aquatic > Freshwater > Lake | place: Lake Montjoie...
ATGCCCTTTATCAGTGCATCCATTATGTTGCAATTGCTTACGGCTGTTATTCCCCAATTGGGTAAGTTGGCTCGTGAGGACGGTGGTCGTCAGAAAATCATGCAATATACCCGATATACAACTATCGGTTTGTGCATTTTTCAGGGTTATCTCTTAGCACGTTCGTTTGAGAATCCTCAGTCGAACCCATTCCTTCCAGGAATCATGGACGTTATCAACAAGCTTGGGGTCTCTTTGGTCCCGATGCCAGGGCTTAGCTTTCAAATTCTTACCATTATCACCATGACGGCAGGAACATTGCTGCTCATGTGGTTAGGAGATCAAGTGACCGAGCGTGGCATTGGCAATGGTATGTCCATTATCATTTCCGTTGGTATTCTCGCTCAATTGCCTGCGGGATTGATTCAGGCCTGGCGTACATTTGTTCCGAGTGTGGCTGATGCACAAGCCGCCGTTAATCCAATGGTTCTGGTTCTGATGATTGGATTCTTGGTTTTTGTGATTGCCGGTGTCATTGCAGTTACTCAAGCCCAGCGTAAAATCAGTGTTCAGTATGCGAAACGGGTCGTTGGTCGTAAAGTCTATGGCGGTCAGACTCAATACATGCCGCTCAAAATCAATTATGCCGGTGTTATGCCGATTATTTTTGCTCAAGCTATCTTGCTTTTCCCATCTACTATTTTGAATATGGCATTTCCAGGGGTTCCATGGGCTCAAGATTTGACAAATCTGCTGACTTATGGATGGCTTCACTACGCGCTTTATGCCGTCATGATTTTCTTTTTCAGCTATTTTTGGGTCGCCACACAATTTCAGCCCGTTCAAATCGCTGATGATCTTAAAAAACATGGCGGTTTTATCCCTGGCATTCGTCCCGGCAAGCCTACTGCTGATTTTTTAGATTACACCATGACTCGGTTGACATTTGCGGGGGCTATCTTTTTGACCATTATTGCCGTTCTTCCGCAAATGCTGACCCAAGGGCTTCGCGTTCCTTACATGACTTCCCAATTTTTCGGTGGAACTGGGCTACTCATTATTGTCGGGGTGGTATTAGATACCATGCGCCAGGTTGAAACTCATCTTCTCCAGCGTCATTATGACGGATTTTTACGTAAAGGTCGAATTCGCAGCTCCCAAGAGTCTCGTAGTCGCCTGAGTTCTGGGACTGTCGTCCGAGATCAAACATTGGTATGGATGTATGTTGGGCTAGCAATCCTCACGATTACTGGTGTGACCATCTATCTCGCTACGAACCGTTAGGGGTTGAATTAGTCCATTGAAAATTCGATCACCATATTTTGAACCTTTTGCTGACAGTGATGCCTTTCTCACAGGTTTCGTGTCTTTGAATTCCCCATCGAAAGTTTCAGTATGATCCCAATCAAGCGAGATCATGAGATTGAGAAAATGCGTCGGGCTGGTGAATGTGCCGCTTCTATTCTTTCGGATCTCGCTTCACGTATTGCGCCTGGAGTTACAACCGGTGAGATTGATCACGCCGCTTCCCAACTCATGTCTCAAGCGGGTGTTCGCAGTGCCTTTCTTGGATATAAAAAATTTCCTGGGCATATTTGTATCAGCATTAATGAAGAGATTGTCCACGGTATTGGGAGTTCTCGCCGAATTGCCTATGGGGATGTGGTCAAGATGGACGTGGGAATCATTCGCGATGGTTGGATTGGCGACACGGCCACATCAGTTCCTGTTGGGATCGTTGATCCCGAAACCGAGCGTCTCTTGACTATCACTCAGCAGATTTTGGATGGCGCTGTTTCTCTCGCCCGTCCCGGAAACAGGGTCGGTGACATCTCCAATTTCGTGCAGACAGAGGCGATTAAACATGGTTTTTCTGTGGTTCGCGAGTTTGTTGGACATGGTGTCGGCCGCCAACTTCATGAAGAGCCTCAAGTGCCCAATTTCGGTAAACGCGGATCTGGTCCCAAATTAAAATCTGGTATGACTATAGCCATCGAGCCTATGATCAACATGGGAAAAGCCAAGGTCAAGATTCTTGCCGACAAGTGGACTGCTGTTACTGCCGATGGGCTACCATCAGCCCATTTTGAGCATACCGTTTTAATTACCGACAGCGCTCCAGAAGTATTGACATGTTCAACAAAGACGCTATTGAAGTAAATGGAAAAGTCCTCGAATTACTCCCAAGTTCTATGTTCCGAGTTGAGCTGGAAAATGGCAATCGAGTGCTCGCACATCTTTCTGGGAAAATGCGTCTGTTCTTCATTCGCATTATGCCAGGAGACTTGGTCAAGTTGGAAATGTCGCCCTACGACTTGACCAAAGGCCGAATAACTTACCGACACAAAAACGATCCCTCGATAAATAAACCAAACAAAAGAAAATGAAAGTCCGAACATCTGTAAAAAGATTGTGTGAAGCGTGCAAGATTGTGCGCCGCCAGAACGTCATCCGCGTAGTTTGCAAAAACCCACGCCATAAACAAAAACAGGGTTAATCGAGAATACAACGTTCCCTAAATTTTAAAAAAGAATTACTGAATTATGCCACGATTACTAGGAGTAGACATACCCGGCGACAAACGCATCGAAGCTTCACTTCCCTACATTTATGGAATGGGACCGAGCAACACCAAAAAAGTTCTCGAGCAAGCGAACATCGATCCTAATGCCCGCGCTAAAGATTTGAGTCCCGAACAAATCAACGCAATCATCCACGCGATCAATGCCAATCAAATTTTGATTGAGGGTGATCTCCGACGAGAGGTTCAAGGAAATCTCAAACGCCTTCAGGCTATCAACTGTTATCGTGGCATTCGCCACCGTCGCGGACTTCCTGTTCGCGGTCAGCGCACGGGCACCAATGCCCGCACTCGCAAAGGCCCTCGCAAAACTGTGGGCGTCCAGCGCAATAAAGATGCCAAGACAGGCAAAGTTTAAATTAAGCACCATTAAAGTATGAGCGAAGAAACCAAGAATGAACCCGCAGAGACGCCAGCCGTCGCCGCCAATGATGAGGCGCCCGTGCAGGTCGCTGCAACGGAAACTCCAGCTGTGGAAGCTCCAGCAGCGGAAGCTCCAGCAGCGGAAGCCGTAGCCCCTGCCGCTGAAGCGCCGGCTAAAAAAGCAGCAGTTAAAAAAGCCCCAAAAGCTAAAAAAGGTGCAGCAGGAGCGGCCCCAGCGGCTGCGGCAGCACCTATCAGCATCGCACTGGATGATACGATCGAGCCGATCAAGATCGTCAAAGCCAAGGGCAGCAAGGGAGTCATTCAAGGGGTGGCTCACGTTCAAGCGAGTTTTAATAATACGATTGTCAGTATCACGGATCTTCGTGGTGGAGTGATCGGTTGGTCGAGTGCCGGCAAGTGCGGTTTCAAAGGCTCACGTAAAAGCACAGCCTACGCCGCGCAGATGGTTGCTCAAGACGCCTGTCGGCAAGCCATGGGACATGGTCTCAAGGAAGTCGAAGTTCGCGTCAAGGGCCCAGGTGCTGGGCGTGAATCCGCTGTTCGCGCTATGCAGGCTATCGGTCTTGATGTTTCGATGATTCGCGACGTGACCCCGATCCCACACAATGGCTGCCGCCCGCCCAAGCAACGCCGCGTCTGATTTGACGAGCACGTTTCAATTCCTTACTATAAAACCTTAAATTTAAAAAAATGGCACGTTACACCGGACCCAAAACAAAAGTTAGTCGTCGCTACGGAGTTCTCATTCATGGCTCACCGAAAGCTTTCGAAAATAAAAACTATCCTCCAGGTCAGCATGGCCCCAAGGGATCCCGCCGTAAGCAAAGCGATTACTCCATCGCGCTTGCTGAGAAGCAAAAGCTTCGTTTCCAATATGGGGTTTTGGAGCGTCAGTTTCGCCGTTATTTCGCGATCGCCAGCCAGCGCCGTGGTGTAACAGGTGAGATCCTTCTTCAGCTTCTGGAGACACGTTTGGACAATGTCGTTCAGAAGATGGGTTTCTCGAAGACACTTCGTGGTGCTCGCCAAATGGTCAGCCACGGTCATGTCTCAGTGAATGGTCGCAAGACCAACGCTTCTTCGATGAATCTTAAGCCTGGTGATGCGATCAGCATTAAGGCTTCTGAGAAATCCCAGCGCCTTGGAAAACGTGGTGTTGAGTTGACTCAAATTGCCGTGGTTCCGGATTGGCTTCTTGTGGATAAAGATAATCTGACTGGATCAGTGGTTCGTATTCCTACCCGCGAGGAAATCAATCCTATTGTCAACGAGCAGCTCGTTGTTGAGCTTTACGCCCGCTAATACGGAGCAAATAGTTTCCCTGCAAACGAAAAGGCGCGTCCTATCACTAGGGCGCGCTTTTTGTTTTTTAGGAATTAAGAGAGATTGTCTCGAAAGCGGATTTTTAGACAGGATGGCAGATTAGCAGCGCCGCGAAGAAGACACGCGCGTTAGCGCATATCCCGAGGGAAAGACAAATGTGAAGCCCATGGTGGGCAACCGCAGCGCAGCGGATCAAAGACTGACTCAAACCATTGTCCCTCTGAAATTGAACTTTGCAGCGGAAAAGAAGGGGGCATGGCCGTCTCGGCCGTGTGGACACTGGTCTACTTTCTCGCACTTTGCCCATCGGAACCAAAGGAGCAGACCGCAGCACAAAGGCGGTGCCTCCGGTCGGTGAGATGCGCTGTGCCCCCCCCGTAGTAAAATCCAAAAGCAAGGGGCTATTGGATGTCGGGTAATTTTTTTGGTGCTACTTTCGAGAGAAGCCTTCGAAGTGTGGCCGCTGGGTTTTGGATTGTCTCCGCAGTGACTGTGAGTGATTTGATTTTTGTGGAAGGGAGGCGGAATTTGAGATCGCGGAAACTTCGCTCCAGAACGGTCATGAGACCCCTTGCGCCGGTTTGCTCGGCCTTGGCTAGCCCAGCTAGTGTCCGAAGCGCCTCAGGCTGAAATTGGAGCTTTATGCCATAGGCGGCAAAAGCACGTTCGTATTGTCTGAGGAGGCTGCTCTCGCTTTTACTCAAGACATGGAAGAGATCGTCTTCGTCTAGAGAATGGCAAGCGACACGAACGGGGAGTCGACCAACAAATTCGGGTTCCAGACCGAAGCGGATGAGATCTGCCGTGCTCACTTGGGCGTGGCATTTTTCCATTGCAAGGGATTTGTTCTCGAGTCGTTCACGGGTGATTTTCTCGATTCCCACAAATGCACCACTCACGATGAATAAAATATGTTTAGTGGAGACTGTATCCGGCATTCCGGGTGTGTTACCTCTTGCGGCGGACATGGCGTTTTGGAGCTGTCCGGTCACATCATTAGGGGATACTACAGGCACGTCCCCGTCTTCCATGAGTTTGAGGAGGTTCGTTTGAACTCCTCGGCCCGACACGTCTCGGCCACCGCTTTCGCTGGCTCCACAGGCCAATTTGTCGACTTCATCGAGATAAATGATGCCATGCTCCGCTCTCTTAATATCCCCGCCGGCTCTTCGTATGAGATCACGAACGAGATCGTCCACATCACCTCCCACATACCCGGTCTCGCTGAATTTAGTGGCATCGGCTTTGACAAATGGAACCCCAATCAGGTCGGCTGCGGAGCGGATGAGGTGGGTCTTGCCGACGCCCGTGGGACCCAAAATTAAAACATTTTGTTTTTGATAGAAGGGGGCAGGGTTACCAGCCTGTGTCATTTTGACGTGCTGAAAGTGATCACAGAGTGCCACGCTTAGGACTTTTTTGGCTTCCTGCTGGCCGATTACAAAGCGGTTGAGGTGGCGGGCGATATCGACGGGCTTGAGATGGAATGCAAACTCCTTGGAGGGGGCAGGTTTGCCTCTCATGGTAGCTTTGCTGGTCGAGGTATCTTTCGAGCGGCGGAGACGCTTTGGGACGCCCTGGGTGATCGGGCCTAAGGAATCTGGGTGTCCGGATTTATTCATGTATCAAACTACGAATGTGGATGGAGATTGGAGGCACGCGAGGCACTTTAAAAAGACAGGGCTGAAATCCGTTGGTGTATTCTTTGCCCAAGCAGCGATGTGGTCTATTTCAAAAAAGGCACCGGTTTCGATTTCCATCGGGGCTGGGTGGAATGGCCCATCATGAGTGCCCCGATACAGTTCAATAAATTCCCATCCGGTCGTCTCGGAGGGTTCCAGGCGACCAAATCTCAGGAGGTTAGGCGCGGGAATGCCAAGTTCTTCCTGAAGTTCGCGACGAGCTGCTTGAAGGTAGTCTTCGCCAGAATCGACATGACCCGCAGCGGAAGAGTCCCATAGGCTAGGGTTTCGGTCCTTCCACATGGAACGTTTTTGGAGAAAAAGTTCTCCCTTGGAGTTGAAAAGAAGCATGTGAACAGCACGATGGCGCAAGTTATTCACATGGACCACTTCCCTTGTTTCGGGACGGAGAACGACGTCTTGCTCGTCAACCACATCGAAGAGTTCCTCTCCGTGTTGGGCTTGAGCAGGGGATGTCATTGCAGTCAAAAGCTCCCATTTTTTGAGCGACAGTTCTTCGGCTCTAACAGTGGGAGTGAATCCCAACTTCGCGGACAGTGCATCCCAATCTGGTTTAAGCTCTGGAAGCATTTTACGAAGTTGTTTTCTGCGTTCCGAAAATCCCCGACGCACGAGGGATTCAAATCGCGATTCATTGAGCTCGCAAACGCTGGCGCCTCCTCGTCTGCGAAGGGTGATCACGGCCGAGTCCACCTTGGGTCTCGGATAGAAAACTGAGGCGGGCAATTTGCGTTCGAATGACACATCCCATCGACGTCCGACACACACGGTCATCGCTCCATACTCTTTTGTTCCGCTCTTGGCTCCCAAGCGTTCGGCAAGTTCAAGTTGTAGTGTGAGAGCTAGCATTGATGCTGGTGAGAGGGCGGACGCATATTTTGCAATCAGTGGTGTGGAAATGTAATAAGGCAGATTGCCGATCACCTTCACTGGACCTTGACCCCACAATTTTCGGAGATCAAATTCCAACGCATCCGCGTGGAACACGCGGGTTGTTCCACTCTCGAAAGTTTGTTGCAAGTGCTCAATGAGTCGGTGGTCTTTTTCGATCAGCGTGAGTCGGATATCGGGACGCAGGAGAAAGCAAGTCAACGCACCAAGACCTGGACCGATTTCCACGATGTGATCGCCTGGTTGGATATCGAGAAGATCTACGATTTTCTGGGCGAGATTCTGATCGTATAAAAAATTTTGCCCGAGGGAGCGTGTTGGAGAAGCCTGTAGATTTGTGAGTACCCGTTGGATTTCGCTCAGTGTCATTCCCCTTACGTAATCTTTTTCACAGCCATTCACAAAGCCGTTGTTGATAAACTTCCGTGGGGGGGATTTTATTTCACAAGTTATTCACATCTTTTCCTTCTTGAGCGGAACCCCTAGCGGTGGAATCTTCTAAGTGCCGCCTTCGGGCGCGCGCCAAGCTATGTCCAGCGGATCAACCCAGCAAAAAACCTATCCTCCCTTTCGCTCTACTGCAGTGCAGGGTCTTTTGATTCTGGGTGCCATGGTGGCGGTATTTCTCGCTGGTAGTGTGAGACAGGGTGCGACTGGGATTTTTTTTGTGGTGGCTGGAGCGGTGATGGTGTTTCTGGCGCCGAACCGAATTGTGCCTTGGCGATATTGGATTCTCTGTTGCGGAATCCTGCTTTGCTCATTGAGTTCATTACTTCCGCAGGCTTGGTTTTATACCCCGCCTTGGCGTTTGGGGCTGCAGAATCTCCAAGCATTACCGCCATTGCCTTTGGTGACGATGGTACCGCGTGAGTCCGGTTATTGGCTCATTATTCTGGCCGCTACATTGTTGATCGGACTTTTTTCTATCGGGCATCCATTGCGTTCGAGTGTGAAAATTTATTTGGCACTTTTGGGAACGCTTGCTTGTGGACTGTATGCGGCCTTGGCTCTTTTTGCAAAAATGACGGGATGGGAATATCCTTTTTTTGACAGAGGAGGGTGGGCACCACCGGATTTTGGTTTTTTTCCCAATCGTAATCACACGGCATCACTGCTTGTAACTGGTAGCATATTGGCGTTGGGGGTCATTCGGGAAGCTTGGGTCACGAAAAAAACGGGGGTGTTTTTGCTCGCGGCAGGAGCCCTCTCCCTTTGCGTTTACTCGCTGATGTTTCATTCGATGTCACGTGGTGGGGTGGTTTTTCTTCTCCTAGGCGCAGTGATCTGGGTGTTGGCGATGGGAAAAAGTCACCGATCGATTCCCTTAATGGTATCATTTGCGGCCATAGCGATCGCCCTCCTCATTTACTTTTTTACAGGGGAGGGGAGTTCCAAGTGGCGAATCCTTGAAATGGTCGGGATTCAAGGGAAGCAGGTTGAGGTTGGTGCCGCAGAGTCGCCAGTGGCCGAGTTGGCTTTCTCGGATATGAGGTCCAAGATATTTTACGATACAGCGCGGATGATTTGGGATTATCCCTTCACGGGAACAGGTCTCGGATCTTATGCCTACGTCTATCCCTTGTATGCTAAGAAAAGCATAGGGGAGGCTGTAGCTATGCACCCCGAAAGCGATTGGTTGATGATCGCTGCGGAATCAGGTTTGCCTTGCTTGATTTGTGTGGTGCTCCTTTTGGGGGTTTTACTGAGGGACATGCGTGATTTACGAGGGAGTCCAACGTGGTCATTGCGTTGGGGGATCATCTGTGGGGTATTAGTGGCCATTTTACATGGTCTGGTTGATGTGCCGATTCATCGGATTGAGTTGGGTTGGTGGTTTCTGGTGCTGGCGGGATTGGCTTTTGGATGCCCAACGGCTAACCGAGCCGAGAGAAATGCGCAGTGGGTCGTACAGCGTGGGATTTTTGCTGTCGGCGGGGGGGCTGTTTTTACAATCGGTGTTCTTTTAATCGGGGCGCAGTGGTTTTCGCTTCCGCCTTTTCCACCTTATCGCGCAGCTGCGGTTCTTCAAGAGATGCGCCAACTCGACTTTGCAGAGAAGAAGAAGGATGCGATCAACTTGGGGCGACGGGAAATCCCACTTTCTCCCATGTCACGTGGACTCTACCGCGAACTAAGTGCTTACCTGCTAAAAAATGGCGGCGATCCCAATGAGGTGGAGGCGATTTTTGCAATCGAACGCGCGTTGAATCCCGTGAGTGCAAAGCTTCCCCATTCACAAGGGAAAGCCTGGCTTGCTAGTGACCCTTTGCGCGCAGCTCCGCTGTGGGGAGAGGCTATCCAAAAGCAGATGCGAATCCATAATGCGGGAGTTTATGCCAACGTCGAAGAGATGTTTCAAGGTATGGTTGGGTCAGCCCGAAGGTACCCAGGGCTCGCCACTGCTTTGGGAGCTTATGCTCGCACCTCACCGACCACGTGGCTGGTATGGATTGCCGGCGCCCCCAAGGGCAGTATCGAAGAAGCTTCGAAAGATACTCAATTCCTTGACCAACTCGACCACGGGGAGAAGCGCAAATTTTTGACAACATGGTGGAATGTCGGGGATCGCCAAGCCATGGAATCCTTTCTAGCCGGAAATCTAGGTTGGGCGGAGGCCGCGTGGCCTATTCGAGTTCGACAATGGCTTGAAAAAAAGGATTTTCAAGCCGCAGTACTCGCTGTTCAAGAACGATATAAGATCGACCTCAACTTACCGGAACCAAAAAACTCCGATGACGCTTCGATGAATCTTGCAGAAACAATTTCATCCCTCGCCCAGCGTGGAAATCTCGTAACTGCACGCCGTATGGTTCAGGAGTCTATCCAAGAACGCGAACCAGAGGGATTCCGATTACAGTGTATCCTTGCCATGGCGAGTCACGATTGGGCCGCTGCGTGGAAGTCGATGGAGGCTTACCTCCGAGAAACGAAAAGAGGCCATTTACCCTAAAGAATTAGGAAAGCTTACGTTCGATGGCCATGAATCCCTTGATCGACGAGGATTCGTCCACCCATGGCTGAAGTTCAATCTGAACGCGATAAATGCTCATGTCCTTGTGGTAATTCAAAACCTCTGTCACGCAAGGTGTTCCCGTTTGGATAGCTAATCTCAAAATATTGATGCTTTCCTGCGTGGTAGCTGGACCCTGCAAGAAAGTCCCCGGTTTTTTTCCTTTAACCTCGTCAAAGGTGTAACCGCAGAGATAGGAGAAGGCAGGGTTGATGGCGATGATACCCCCGCTTTCATCAGTGTAAACTCGAGCAGGCTCAGCCTCAATCCGCGTTAACACTTTGGAAAGCGTTTGTGATTCTCCAAGAAAGGGCGAACTCGTTATGTTAGTTAAATCGGTCATTGAGCTGAATCAGTTTACTATAGTGCTACGCTAAGCAGATCCGCAAGGATGCGTTTATTTAGCTACGGTTTTCCGTAAAACTTAAGAATGCTTGCGACAAGGCCTGGGATATCGTGCACAGGTGCTTCCACATCAACGGGTATTTTGAGGGTCTGCATTGTTTTGGATGTGACCGGTCCAATGCTCGCGAAGCGAATTCCATCATGGTCAGGAAGCCCAAGGGCGTGAAAATTTTCGGCTGTCGAGGAACTGGTGAAAGTGACCATGTCGGCCCCTTCTGTGCGGTAACGCTCGATCCCGCCACTGACGTCTTCTGTTTCGGGAACAGTGCGGTAAGCGATAGTCTCGTCGACGATGGCTCCTAGCTTTTCGAGTTCGATGGGAAGAACGTCACGCGCGCCTTCAGCACGAGCGAGGAGGACCTTCACATTTTCGAGACTGGCTTCCTTTTGAAGGGCCTTAACGATTTCTTCAGCTACGTATTTTTCTGGCTGGACGTCGACAGCAAAACGGTAGGATCGCACTCGTTCCGCTGTGGCTGGGCCGATAGCGGCAATGCGTGCGGCGCCTAGACTACGCGCGTCTTTGTAAAGATCGTAAAAAGCTTCAAAGAATGCATCAACGCCATTGGGGCTCGTAAAAATGATCCACTCGTAGCTATGGCTGTAGGCAACGACTTCGTAGAATTCGCGTTTGTTCGGAGCGGGTTCGATCCTGATCGTAGGCATTTCAAAGGCGTCTGCCCCGAGTTCTCTCAACCGCTGAACGAGATCTCCCGCTTGCTGGCGGGTACGGGTTACGGCGATGCGTTTTCCAAAGAGGGGCTTGGACTCGAACCAATTGAGTTTGTCTCTTAGCGAGACGACATCGCCGAATACAGCCACAGCGGGGGCTTTAAATGCCGCAGCTTCGGCCTTCGCTGCGATATCGCTGACAGTGCCAGTGATGGTCTCTTGCCGACCGGTTGTAGCCCAGCGGATGAGTGCAACAGGTGTAGTGGCATCCATCCCAGCGGCTATCATCCCTTGCGATATGATCGAGAGACGTTCGATCCCCATGAGCATGATTTTTGTGCCAGGAGCAGATGCGATGGCCTTGTAGTCAAGGGAAGTCGCGGATTTGGTCGGATCTTCATGGCCAGTGAAGATGGTGAGCATCGTGTTGTGTGAGCGGTGCGTGACGGGAATACCGGCATAGGCAGGGCCTCCAATCGCTGAAGTCACTCCGGGAACCACCTCGAAGCGGCAGCGCGCTTGGACAAGGGCCTCGGCTTCCTCGCCACCACGTCCAAAAAGAAAAGGATCCCCACCCTTGAGGCGCGTCACCGTTTTGCCTGCACGGGTTTTCTGGACGATCAGGTCGTTGATTTCATCCTGCTTGAGCGTATGCGCGCCTGCTTTTTTTCCAGCGTAGATTTTTTCGACCCCTTCGCGTGCCCATTTCAGGATTTCCGGATTGCAAAGGTAATCGTAGATGAGGACATCAGCCCGCTCGATGCATTCGCGCGCTTTCAGTGTCAGTAAAAGGGGATCGCCAGGACCAGCTCCAACGAGAAAACAAATTCCATGTGACATGATCTCCATCGTTGCATGATGAGGCTCCTGAATAAATCATTTTGATTGGCTGGATAATTTAAAAAAGAAAAGGCAGGATATGAGACATGCTCGAAGTCATCGAAAAACTCCTCGCCCTCCAAGATAAAGATCAGCGACTTCGTTCGCTGCGTCAGGAGTTGCAGACCACCCCAGCGGATATCGCCACCAAAGAAAAACTCATCGCTGATTCTGCCTCGAGACTCGAGCAGGCTCGTACTCGGGCGAAGGTCATAGAGGTTGAAAAGAAATCGCTCCAAATCGAGGCCAGTTCAAAGCGTGAGCAGATCGCTCGATACAAGACGCAGCAAATGCAGACCCGCAAAAATGAGGAGTTCACCGCGCTGGCCCACGAAATTGTGGGTGCGGAAAAAGTTGTTTCCGGGATTGAGGACAAAGAACTCACTCTGATGGAAGAAGCAGAAAATCTTCGTCCGCAGATCGCTACTGCGGAAAAAATCTATGCAGAGGAGAAGACCCGCTATGAGGGACAGATCAACATACTCAGGGAAAAATCGACTCATATCAAAACGCGGATTACCGATTTGGAACAACTCCGTCCTGTTGCGATCGAGGGAATAGACGAGGATTTACTCGAGCGATACGAACGATTGTTTCAAAATAAGAATGCCCATGCTGTCGTGGCTTTGGAACATGAGGTTTGTATGGGGTGCCACATGAAGGTGACCTCTCAAACTGGCTTGGCTCTCCGGGCTGATAAGACCATTGTTTCCTGCCCGCAGTGCGGTCGGCTCTTGCACCTTCCTGCCTAAGAGGCTCCTCCATGCTGTTTCGACAGCGTGCGGGAATTATTTTAGCTCGATCATCTTTCCACCACTGCGTTGGGAGATACTTCTCATTTCACGCGAGTCCTCGTCCTTAGCTTCGAAGGCGATGAAGTTCACTTTGCAGTCGGGAGATTTATAAAAATCCTCAGTGAATATTTTCTTCACTTCTTTCCAAGGAATCGTTCCCGATCCACCGCCCGCTTTCCACTGAAAGCTCCCATCGGAAATGATGAAAATGACATCTGGTTTCATTTCAGTGGCTAATCCCAGAACGCCGATCAAACCTTGGCTATTTGATATAACCTTGGACGATTCCGACATGCTCCCCTTCGTCACCCACTCGGATTGAACCCAATTCACTGCTGCTGCGCGGTTGTTATCTGTGGCTGGGAGAAGTTCTTTGCTGAAGGGTTTGTAGTTTTGTGTGAACTGGATGATTCCGAACTTCGATGTGATGGGGAGTTTGCTAATGAGGTTAAGTGTTTCCTGCTGGATTTTTTCGAGCGGGACACCGGCTTTGGCAGCCTTATGGGTTACGCTTGAGGAAACGTCAAAAAGAAGGAGGATTCGTTGGCCGCTCGTTTGGATTCCCAAAAAACTCATGCCCTTGTCACCAAAGCCACCAGACCCTGCGCTGGCTGCACCGGATCCGGTTCCCATGGCCCCGATATTTGATAGGGAGGCGATTTGATCGCTGATGAGTTGGGAGGGATCCAGCGGTAGCATCTGGTCAAGTGGGAGGTTGGGCACGTCCGGCAAAGAAAAGGCCGTAGGGCGTGAGCTTTGCATCTTGTCGCTAAAGGTGGGTTTAGGCGCGATGGCATCGAGAGCCGCCATATTCATTTTTGCCTCCCGTTTTTTGGCTGGGATTCGGACGTCTTTCGTGGTTTTAAATTCCGCTGGTGCCTCGGCGAAATAGCGCGCAACCACGATGATCCCAGCAACGATGCCCGCCGCCACATGGATTCCGATACTGATCAGAATGATTGTGATGAGCAATCGACGTCGGCTTGATTGAGTGTCCGTAGGGATTTGTGATGGAGAGAGCGTCATTCTTCTTCTCCAATATCTCCCGCAAAGGTCACGCCTTGAATTCCTGCAAGGGCGCAGGCATTTAAAACGTCGACGACCCGCTGGTGAACGGCATTGTCGGCGACATCAAGCGTGATAAGGGCCTCGCTTTTATTGGCGTCCGCAGATTCTTTGAAGCGTTTCAGCGTCGATAGCAAGGCGGGTAGATCGTGGTTTTCAATTTCGTCGAGAGGAAGGTCGTTGAGGATGATTTGTCCGTTGTCCTGGATGATGAGTCTTTGTTCATCCGGGATATCCAAAGTTTGTTCCTGTGAAATGGTCCCAGGGAGAGTCATGCTCATATCCGACTCTTGCTTTACGGGCTTTGACGTCAGGATGTAAAAAAAGAGAAGCAGGAAGCAAACATCGATCATGGGCGCGATCTGCAACTCGATCTGGGGGTGCTCGAGACGTTTCATTTTTGAATGACTCCGAAAATGACTTCGATGGCACCAGCCTCGCTGGCAATGGCCATCACTTCCTTGATTTTTTTACCCGAAGTGCCGGCATCCGCGCGAATGGAAAGTTTAAGTGGGGGGAAATCTTTGAAGCGTTGCTTGAGGTGCGCTGTGAGTTCTTTTGGAGTGACAGGTTTGCTTCCGCTGAAAATTTGGCCTTTTGCGTCAATATTCACGATATCCCGCGCGCCTTCATCTGTCGGAATCTTTCCCGTTTTAGCCAGAGGGATTTTGATATCCATCAGCTTGTCGGCCTTGGTGATTTTTCCTGCCAGCATGAAGAAAAACAACAACAACAACGTCACATCGACCATGGGAGCGATCTGGAGCCCGACTTCGTCGTGCTGAACCCTGCGAATGCGTCTTCTTGTAGCGGACATGGATTCCTTTAATTTTTGATGGGCGGGTGGCTGTGGGCCTCGCCGGTAAAAAGGTCAAGCGTGTGGGAAAGGGTTTTGTGGAGATCGGCCATATTTGAGGTCAGCAATCCTCGGAAAAAGAAATAGAGAAACATTGAGGGGATTGCTAAGAGCAGACCGCCGCCGGTCGCGATAAGAGCCTCTCCGATTCCCTTAGCAAGATCGGTGGCCTCGGCCTTCCCGGCGGTGAGGGCGCTAAAACTGGTGATCATTCCAGCGACGGTTCCTAGCAGTCCGATCATCGGAGCCAGAACGGCGAAGGTGTTCATGTAATTCACCACCACCATCATCTTTGTCTCTTCGCGAAAGCAGTCGTCAGCAATCGAGTTTTCCATCGACGTCTTATTATACATGTCCCTTTCGAAATTCGCCTTCATGAGAGCACCGGAAAGAATAGTGGTGAGAAGGCAGGGATTCGCTGCGCAATAATCATAGGCAGATTGAAGGTCACGTTGACCCATGAGTCCGTGCAGGTGGTTGACTACAAGCGGAGGCATGAGTTTTGCTTTGCGAAACATCAGGAAACAATAGGTCCCGAGAGCCATTACGGCGACCGAGCAGAGCGCGATGAGGTGCATGATGGGTCCGCCCTCTCGGTAGAGGTCGAGAAGGCTTTTGTTGCTGGTGACTTCGACCGCGCTCGCTGTGGAGGAGGTGAATAAGAGAACCGTCGAAGCAAAAATGAAAATCCAAAGCCCGAGCCCCGATTTAAATTTCATATGAGTATCGAGTCGTTCCTCCATGTTGACCCCTTGCGAGCGACTGCAGCCTGAAGACTTAATTTTTGGTGCCTGGGTTTCCATTTTTCTTCTTTGTTGATTTCGGTTTGAGGTTTTCATGGGATTCATTTGGCGTTGAGGTCGGTGAAGGCACGGGGACGGGCGTACTAGCGGCCATGGCTAAGGCTTCGCGTCCCTCTTTCTCCTTATCCATTGCGATCTGCTCAGGATTCAGTTGGGAAAGAAATTCTTTGGCCTTCGATGCGTAAGAGGAATCTGGATAGAGGACTGTAATGTCGCGGGAGGTTTCGATCGCAAGAGGGATCTCTCCGCTTGCACGATAAATGTCGACGACTCCCCATAAACCTCGTGCGGCGCTTTCTTTGTCGGAACCCATAAAAAGCGCTGGGTAGAGATACAGTTCGAGGACCTCATTGTAGATCTGATCCCTCTCGGGGATCGCTCGGGAGTCTTCTTTCCATCGCGGATTCTCTTTAAGAAATTTCAGGAAATCCTTATGGCGGGCCTGACCCATGATGAATTTCGCTTGAATGAGGAGGCTGGCATTTTCTTTGTTCATGGCGATGTCCTTGGCCTCACTCATGGCCTCGGTCGCTTTTCCTGAAGCGAGCATGGATTGGAGTCTCCCCACCTTGGCGCGTTCCCTATCTGCTAGGTTCCAGGCCTTGGTTTCCACTTCCTTGAAAATTCCGAGGGCCTTTTTTGTATTCTGCGAATTGGAAGAGGCTAGCAGCGCTTCTCCGAGCGCACATCCGATGCGCCCTGTTGGTGAATTCGGCATGGTGAGCCATGGGGCGAACTTTGCCCAAAGTCCGTCTAGTTCGGCGATGCGCGATGGGGTGGGGGCAGACAGGGATACCTCCATGGGCGGTTCGATTTTAAAGTCGATGGCTTCGACCTCGCTCCGTGTTATGGAAATGATGGCCGTTGCGCCTCCTTGCTCGCCGAGTGGGATCTTGAGTCGGATCTGGTGGTCATCGGCAAAAACGATTTCGCCTGTCCTTTTGGTGGCATTTTTGAGCACGAGTGTGGCTTGATCCGCAGCGGAAGCGGTTGCGATGAACAGAATGTAAGCGAGGAGTTTCATCCTTGAGGCGACTTTTCGCTTGGTTCATTAGGCGGTAAGGGACCTCCGAGTGATAACAGGTGTTCGCTAGCGGTCGCCGTCTCTGGAAACTCCGCAAGGTCGGGATTGCTCACGAGTTCTTGGTAGGTTTTGCGGGCACTTTTTGAGTCTTTTATTTTTTCAAAAGCTTCCCCACTGCGAAGGTAGGCTTTGGCTACCCAGGGCTTCCATTGTCCGTGCATGACATAGACTCGTTGGTAATAGGGGATAGCCATTTCGGGTTTCCCATTCGCAAGATGGATGTCGCCGATTGTGACGAGAGCCTCAGCTTTTTCCTTCCCTTTGGTCGAGGGAAACGCGAGGACGGCATCTAAAACACGAAGGGATTCAGCATTCTTACCTCGTTTTTTGAGAAGCCTAGCGTATTTCAGCATGGTTTCGCCAAAGATGGCGGAGCCGAGTGTTTCCTTTTCGAAGCGCGTATAATAATCGAGGGCGGCTTTTTCTTTGCCATGTCGGAACTCAATGTCACCCAAGCTCGAAAGAATGCGGTCTTTTTGGATCGCTCGGGGATTCCATCGCAATGTGTCGCGGAGAAGATCTTCTCCGCTCTTGTCTTGGCCGGATTCTAAAAGCGCATTGGCGAAATCGACCAAAAGAACCGGGTTTGTTTTGGTCACATCAATATACTTGCCCGCCTCAAGAAGAAGGGCGAGGGATTGTGCTGGGTCAGTTTTGAGCACGCTTTTCGATTGGGCGTGAAGGATTCGCATGAGGAGGGTGTGCTTTTTTGAAGCCTGAGATTCCGATACCATATCACCCAATCGGGCTTGATATTGGAGTGTCTCTTCCGGGCTTCGGTAAAGTCGCGCTAAGGACGGAAACAAATCCTCCACAGATCGGATATCTGGGTCGTTTCCATGTTCGGTTATCGCTTGCCAGTAGATGTCGCGTGCCTTGTCGATTTGATCGGACTGACGGTAATACCAACCCAGATTGCTAATCGCTTCAGCAACGCGGGGAGATTTTGGATTCTTGGAGATATACTCCTGCATGAGGTCGCGGAACTTTTCTTTTTCCTCTAGGGCTTTCAGCCCATCGGCAGTACGAAAGACACTCTCCTCATGCAGCTTTTTGTCACTCTCGGGAATGGCGAGGAAGACATCAAATGCATCGTCTATGAATCCCTCGTTCATTAAGGCATTTCCTAGTAATATCCTCGCCTCGCCATTCTCGGGTTCGGCAGGAAATTTTTCCAGATAGTCGTGAAGCTCGTCGATGGCCGTCCCGAATTTTCCCATCTGCTGATAGCAATAAGCCATTCGGTAAACGGCCGCACCCCGGTGGATGCCGCTTTTGTGTTTTCCCAAATAGGCCTCCATGGCGTTTAAGGCCTTGTCATATTGTTTATCGAAGGCCCAGGACATCCCCAGCCAGTAGTCGGCGTCATCGACAAGTTCGTGAGTGGGAAACGCGATCACGAATTCACTAAAAGCCGCTGCGCTTTCTGTATTCTTTTCGGCTTGGAGAAGCGCGAACGCTTTGAGGAATCGGGCGCGAGAACCGAAATCGTCATTGGGAAATCTCGTCGCGAGATGATCAAATATTTCCACTGCCTTATCGTATTGGAGTGCAGAGCGGCAGGCCTCGCCCTCCATATAAAGAACCTGGGGAAGACATTTTGAATTCGGAAAAAGTTTGGCGAAATTCTCAGCAGCCGTAATGGACTTCGGCCAGCTCTCAAGAGCATTCCAGCAACGAATGACATTCAGGGAAGCTGATTCGTTGAGATCATTGATTGGCAACTCGGATGCCATATTTTCCATGATGAGTGCGGCTTCGCGGAAGCGTTCCATTCGCAGGTAAGCCATCGCGAGCCGGAACTGCAGTGCGGTGTCGAAGTCAGGGGCTTTTTTAAAACCATCCGTCTCCCGTCGCGCGTCCTCGATGAGCCTCGCTGCAAAGGTTTTTGCAGAAGGGTCAGCTAGGGAGTTTAATTCCGCAACTTTGAGTTTCTGTTCCCAAAGTTCCAAACGCTCCTCTTGGTGCTTGAGGAGACGTTCTCGTGGCCACACTTTTTGCAGGCATTGAATGGCTTTGCGAAATTCGCCCCGATCTAGGAAGCGGTCACCCAGTTTGAATATAAGCATCTGGAATGAGATAATCTGCGGGATGCTGTCCATGTGCGGGTATTCGGCATTGACCACTTGAAGTGCAGCCTCGTCGTCGGCACATTCCTGCAGCGCGTAGAGTTCATAGATGACGGCTCTTCCTCGGTCTTCCTTTTCCAAGAGGAGCATGATTTTTGAAAAATGATCTGCCGCCTCGCGGTTTTTGCCTTCGATCAACCATGTTGATGCCGCCAGCAAGCGAGCCTCTTGAGTGTGAGCGGAAATGGGATTCTGTTTTTTGAACAGGGGGTTTTTGGCCCGACCTTCATCTGCCATAGTGAGAAACTTTTCCAATGCCTCCCTAGCTGCCGCGCCTTCTTTGATTTGAAAATTCGCCACCCCGAGCCAAAATTGAAGTTCAAGAATGCGCTCCGGCGGAAGCGGTGGGTTTGCCGCTATGGCCTCCGTGATCGCTGGCACTGCGCTCGCATACTTCTTCAATGCCACGTAGCAATACGCAAGCGGGTACAAAGAATTACGCACAGCGGTTTGTGCTTCTGAAGAACGCCCGTAGTCCTCCCTGAATTTGGAGTAAACGGCGGCGGCTTCTTCATATTTTTTCTCGGTGAATAAACGATGGGCCTCCCCAAAGGCGGCATCAGCGGTAAGCCCAGTCTGCGCGACTGGGGGTTCTTGATCTGTCGCCCTTAAAGTGATGTTCCCTAGAAAGGCTATAAACGCACATACCCAGACTAACCTTATACCACAAACCAGAAATGGTGAATGTGAATGCAATAGAACCCGAACCTCGTATTTCATTTACAGCTCCAAATAGCAATAAAAAGAAAACCATTTGCGAATCATGAAGCTTTTGAACGGTTAGGTGTTGCGTTCCCTGCGTCCCGCTTGTATTCACAAGGCCGAATGGCTAAAGACGATTGTATTACTACTGACGGTATTGTTGTGGATGTTCTTCCCGGAACTCTTTTTCGGGTGAAGCTTTCCAATGATCACGTCATCCTTTCCCACATATCGGGAAAGATGAGAAAAAATTTCATCCGCATTGTTCCAGGGGACAAAGTCACGTTGGAGATTTCCCCCTACGACCTGACAAAGGGACGCATCACTTTCCGTGAGTCTGGTCACGCACCGCGTCCTCGCCGCCGCTGATTCCATCAGCCTAGGTAGACGATTTTTTGCATGATTGCAGGAATTGATCTCGGTACGACACATTCGTTAGTGGGAGTGATGGACAGTGGTTTTCCGGTATTGATTGCCGATGAGTGTGGACATCGATTGACTCCCTCGGCTGTTTGGTTTGCGGTGGACTGCGATGAGCATGTTGTCGGTTGGCCGGCTCTGGAAAAAAGAAAATCTGATCCCGCGCAGGTAGTGACCTCGGTAAAGCGCCTCATGGGGGCTCGCTCGCCGGGTTCGGATGCGAGTCTTCGGGTTAAGGTTGGAGGCAAATCCCTTCTGCCGGAAGAGGTCTCCGCGCTCATACTTTCAAAACTCAAGGCCGATCTCGAAAAAGCCTGTGGCAAAGTGGTCGAGCGAGCGGTGATCACCGTGCCTGCGTATTTCAACGATGCCCAGCGATCGGCAACAAAGCGAGCAGGAGAGGCTGCTGGTTTCACTGTCGAACGTCTCCTCAGTGAACCCACGGCAGCGGCATTGGCCTATGGTCTCGATCGCCTTGGAGAGCATTCAAGGGTGGCCGTGTATGACCTAGGCGGGGGAACTTTTGATATTTCCGTTCTGGAGTTGCGGCATGGTGTGTTTGAGGTTTTATCCACTAATGGCGATACGCGTCTCGGTGGCGATGATCTTGATGCGTCTTTGGCTGTGGCTTGGGGAATCCCCGTGACCGATGCAGAAAAAATCAAACACGGTCTCACCGATCAGGATTCGCATGAGCGCGATGGTCGGGTTTATCTTCGTGCCGACCTAGAGCGCATTTGCCAGTCGGTAGTAGATCGGACGCGCGCGCACTGCCTGCAATCTCTCGCTGATGCGGGACTGGAAACATCTGCGCTGGACGCCGTCGTTCTTGTTGGAGGAGCCACGCGGATGCCTCTCGTGAGGAAGTTTGTGGCTTCACTTTTTGGCCGTGAGCCGGATGTGAGTCAGCATCCCGATGAGGCAGTCGCCCTTGGTGCGACTATTCAAGCCGGCATACTGGAGGGGGGATTACAAAATGTCACACTCCTCGACGTGACCCCGCTATCACTCGGTATTGAAACGTTCGGTGGGTTGATGAATGTTATTATTCCCCGCAACACGACCATACCCTGCAAAGCGGGAGAAATGTTCACCAATGCCGTTGCGAACCAGGCTTCGATGAGGATTAGTGTTCTGCAAGGCGAGCGTGAGATGGCGCGCGATAACTGGAAACTCGGTGAGATGGATGTGGTATTCACTCCATCGCCTAAGGGGCAGGCTCGAGTGGGGGTTCAGTTTGAACTCGATGCCAACGGCATTCTTCACGTTCTGGCGAGGGATACTGTCACTTTGCGCGATACCGTGGTGCAGATTCAAAGTGCGGTGGAAGTTTCTGATGAGGCCGTGGAAAAAATGCTCGGCGATTCATTGGAGTATGCATTTGAAGACATGGATGAGCGCATCTTCACGGAGGCGAAACTCAAGGCCGATGAAATGCTGCCGGCCATTGCTGCAGCGCTGAATCAACTTGTGGGGGAGGTGCCAGATGGTGTTCTTCAAGAAATAGACCGCCTTGTGCACGCGGCGCGGACAGCGATGGAGGCGCGCTCCACGGCGGAGCTCAAGGCCCTTCTCAAGGCCCTCGATACCATAACCGAGCCCCTTGCCACGGCCTTGATCGAAAAAACCCTCGGGGGCGTTTAATTGGGGCGGTCTACGCAGGCGGTGGCCATGGCTGCCATACCTTCGCCTCGGCCAAGAAATCCCATTGACTCATTGGTGGTGGCTTTGATGCCCACACGCGCTGGAGGTAGATTCAATGCAGTTCCGACAAGGTCTTTCATATCGGCCAGATATGGCGAGATACGAGGCTCCTCTGCGACAAGGGTAGAGTCGACGTTGTGAATAATGATAGATTTCTCATCTAGCATCGCCCGGACGCGGCGAAGAATCTCAAGGCTGCTGATCCCTCGGATGCTTTGATCGGTGTTTGGAAAGAGATGGCCGATATCTGGCTCGCCTGCAGCACCTAGAAGAGCGTCGGCGATGGCGTGGCAAAGGACGTCCGCATCCGAGTGGCCCTCGAGACCAAGCGGGTGGGGGATTTCAACTCCACCCAGAATCAGTGGACGTCCAGTGACAAGGCGGTGAACGTCATAGCCGATGCCAGTGGCGATCATTCGATCGGGATATGACCGCTGGTTGCCACGATGCCGTATTTGTCGGCAGCAGATTCGTGTGGAGTGAGGTCGACTCGCCCACCGGCGGATTCGACGAGGAGAATGCCGGCGGCGACATCCCAGAGGCTGATCATGCTTTCGATGTAGGCATCAAGGCGGCCGCAGGAAACATAGGCGATGTCGAGTGACGCACTTCCCATCATGCGGCATTTTTTGGCCCCACGGACCATTTTTTCAAAAAGAGGAAGTCCGCGATTGATTGAGTTAAGGGACTTGGAAACACCCACGGAAACAATCGATTCGCAGAGCTCCGTGCGAGTGCTGACGGCGATCGGTTGTCCGTTGAGTAAGGCTGGCTGGCCCTCGCGCACAGACCACATTTCGTCCCGCATAGGGTCGTAAATGACACCGACGATGATTTTTCCATTGCGGCGAAGTGCAATCGAAACAGCAAAGTGAGGGATTGAGTAGAAGAAGTTCACCGTGCCGTCGATGGGATCAATGATCCATTGGAACTCGCTCGACTGGTCGCCACTGATCCCTTCTTCGCCATAGATGGCATGGTCGGGGAATTTGGAGAGGATCAGGCTTTCGATCAAAACTTGAGTCCGCTTATCGAGCTCGAGCTTGATGTCGTGGGCGAGATTTTCATCCACCGTGAGTGG
>Ga0114971_10000706_pt1 | contig 22437 bp, 28 predicted proteins | sample M_140625_MF_Meta_FD_87320 | JGI IMG/M metagenome (GOLD analysis project Ga0114971, IMG submission 87320) | Freshwater microbial communities from Lake Montjoie, Canada to study carbon cycling - M_140625_MF_MetaG | ecosystem: Environmental > Aquatic > Freshwater > Lake | place: Lake Montjoie...
AGTCCGCCCGGTCGCCGGGCGGCGCCCCCCTCCCCCCCCCCCCCCCCCCCCGCACGCAGACATACGGGTGTCTCCGTAACTTGCGGGGGTCGCGTTGCCTGTTCACATTCCGTGCAGGATTTGCGCGTAACCATACTGTCATCATTTGCACCCAGAGACCGCGATTTCAGAGCGCAGCATGTTGGGAGTAAACATTGTGAGATGCGTTGGGTGCGCACACTGCTGGTGGCACCAACCTGATTGTTGGCTCGGCGTCCATGCCTGGCTATTTGCACCGTCGGCATGTCCCCTTAATTCCTTCACCGACGTACTGCCAGAAGTGCTTGCGCCCATGGACGATGCCATACTCCCGTCGGCTTTCAACAGAGCAGCAGCTGCTTTGCAAGCGGCAGCTTCCCTGCAACCACTCCCTTCTTTCAGGCGCGCCTTTTCCGCTTGCTGCCACGCGATGCTGGAGCACACGATGGCGAGCGTTTTGCCTGGAGAGATTGCAGGAGTCAGACACTGGTATCGTATGCCGGTGCCATGTGTGCTGCAGAAATCACCTGTACCGGTAGGGCTCTCTAGCAGCGCGTGCTTGCGCGACTTGAACGCGCGTATCATCTGGTTTGCAAGGCAAAATTGACTCGGGTATGGAGGAAACGGGAATGCGAGGGGTACGCCACAGACTACGATTTCGGAATGATCATGGCTGGCCCCTGGAGCGCATGACATATTGTCTGGACCCCCCATCGGCGGGAATGTGCCGTTGGTATGCGTGTGCTCCATCTTTGAAAGGGGCAATGGCAGTGAAGGGTGGGAATACCGCCCACCATGGCATTTCAGGGATCCCTCTAGCTGGAATAGCAACAATCAATGAGCGCAGAGCGCACCGGACGTGCTCCGCGGTGATGCCGCTGGTCGTCACACAATGCAATGCATCGGGGTGTGTCTGTGGTAACACACCCTGCCGTTTCATCCAAATGATTCCCACAACGATACAGTGTGTGGGCGCCTGTGACCCCACCATGCGAGCTCCACTTCCTTTGAACAAAAATAACCACACACACAGTGTGTATGCGCGCGCATGTTACGTTCCCGCGACAAGTGCAAATTTGTTAGAAAAAAAAAGCACGTTACCTCAATAAGTGATGACATTCATTTCACAAAAATCCAAAAAAAGGGCATGACCTACTGCTGAGGCTGTTACTCCAAATGTTCACTCCCAACCACCCCTCACACAGAGTCCCGGAAGCCTGATGATGCCGGCTTGACTCGCACCAAAACCTTGAACCCCACCGCATGAGGCCCCTAACGCGGTGGGTGTGTTACAGACACCTCATGACTTGACGCCGACACACCGCATACCCTGCCTAGGGTGCTGTGAGGTGCGAGCAGCCAGTCGCAGCGCCACGACGTGAAACAACCTTTACCTGCACGCCGCACTCAAGTGACATGCAACTTTAAGGGTGTCTCCATCTGTTGCCACGCGATGTCTGGACGTCCAAAACGTACCTTGCGCAACATGCACGACTCGACACCGGAAGCAGCGTCGAGGGTCTGCACAGCTGTTTCTACTGCGCGCCGTCGGGTTCAGGACGAGCCCCCCATTTCCACGAATGCGCAGGATAACATCGCAGAAGGCGTACATCCCCCCATTTTGAGTGCCCATGAATCTGATGCCATGCCCACCACCCTTGCTGCCGTTTGCAACCGGTTGACCGAGCTCGAAATTATGGTTGCAACGCTACGCGGAAACAAAAATGTGGCAGACGGCAAGCCTGGCATGGATGGAAAGGATGGCATTGACGGTACAAATGGCACTAATGGGCAGGATGGGGCGCCCGGCAGAGACGGCATGACCGGCATGCACATCGTTCATGAGGGGCTGCCCGGATACGTGGTTCTTCATGGCGCTCACACCAGCCGCGTGAAGGTGGGAAGGTGGCTGTTTGTATCCTGTTTGTACGCACACTTTTACGTGACTATGCGCGAACGCATCATTTTGTGCGCACACGTACTGCGTCTGCCCAGGTGTCTTTGTCGAGCATGGACGCATCGCCTCTAGAATTTTCCCTGCCCTTCAAGACCCCTTTCCTGAGGGTGCAAGAGTTTATAGCGTTAAACCATGCTGTCTCCATCAAGTGTGTGCAACTTCTGCACAATGACAAGGTAATCAAATGCTGGGATTGCCCGTCTATTGCATTTACGCGCTGAACCCATGCTTGTACTTGTGCACGCCCCCCAATCCGAGCGCTCACACTGATTTTCATTTACTTGACCCAAAAACGTCGCCCCTGCAACTTGGTGTGGACCCTGCCTCCGAGTGCACGTTGTGCTTGACCCTGAACCTGGTTGCTGCTACTGCAGCAGCCACGCTGCAGAAGGCTTAAATAAATTGAATTTATTGACACGCATTTCCAAAGCGTCACTATGGAAATGGGGACACACGATCAACACGATCTCTTTCCATAGAATCTTCATGAGGTTGGGATTCCCCGATGTTGTCGTCTCGCAAAGGTGGCTGCGAAAAGTACCGAAGAAGTTCAGCGGCCGCCTGTGAAAGTGGTGGAGAAGAACCTTCAATCTGCGCAACGTCAAGTAACGGTTGCCCAGCGCCGAAGAGAGCGGAAGGGTGAACAGACCCCACAGATACCCTCACTTGCTGCAGTTCCTCCTGTCCCCCAGACATTGCTCCACTCGCAACCACAGCACCCAGTGACGATGGAGATTGCTTTTTGCTGCCCAATTTTCGCTCCTAAATGGGATCACGTTCCAATTTTTCCAATAGCTGCCCAACCCACACCCCGCACACCTTTACTGGAACGGGTTCGTGCTGGAACACCTTCAATGCCGTTTTCTGCAACAGTACTCCTGATTGCTGCATCTGAATTGCCACTTCCTCCAGACGATTCACTGCTTGCTGCAGGTGGCTTGTAATGATGTGATTGTGTGCACTCAAGTTTGTTACCTGATCGTGTATGTCAAGAAAAATATTTGAACTGCACAGAACTGCACAAACAAACCCAATTTACCACCCTACCTGAAGTTGCAATGCATTCATGCCACTTACAATGTCCCCCTGCGCAGCCATAATGATTTGAAGCTGGCAGCTTGGGTTCTTGCTGAGATCCATGGAGCTGGCCATTGCAGCAGGATAATGGTAGGCGCTGTGTGCCTGAGACACATGCTCTGCATTGAAACCATGCATTTGCATGTTCGGCGCTGAAACACGATGTAACCCCGATGCCGGCCATGCCTCTGGCTGCTGCACAGAATGTCCAGCATATGGGAGCTGGATGCTTGGAGGCGTCCCAGAAGGCCTCCCTGGTGGAAACTGGTTCCAAGGTGGCCGTGTATTAACACCGGCCGCCCATCCTGGCAGCTGCTGCTGCTGCTGTTGCAGGTGCTGAAGCGGAACCTGCTGTTGCAGCTGCTGCTGCTGTTGCAGCTGCTGCTGCTGCTGCTGCTGCTGGTGCAGATGCAGCTGCTGTAGCTGCTGCAGCTGCTGCTGCTGCTGCTGCAGCTGCTGCTGCTGCTGCTGCTGCTGCAGCTGCTGCTGATGCAGCTGCTGCTGCTGCTGCTGCTGCTGCTGCTGCGGCTGCTGCGGCTGCTGCTGCTGCATGTTCCCCTGTGGGATAAGTTGGGAGGAAAACTGAGGGATGGGCTCGTGATGAGTGGACTGGGAGTTGGAATGGTCTCGATCGCTCATCTCACCGCTTCCTAACGAAACCGGCCGAATAATTGCGCCTTTTGACCGTTGTTTGCTGAATGATGTGTTGCCGCCAGCTTTGTGCAGCTCCCGGATCAAGCGTTTACTCGAACTGTTCAGGGGGTGGAAGGTAGAGCTTCCTAGTCACTAGTGACTCCCCTATGTCTGAGTGTCCATGTGATGATGATGATGATGATGATGATGACGATAATACACGGGCTTGTTTGGTGTATACTCGGACTTTTTTCGATTGATGAAATCTGGAATCTGGATTCGTCCATCATCAGTCAGGTTCACATTGCGAAAGTTTACTGCGCCCCCCGCTTATATATATATCCGTCTGCACCACCTCCCGATGCGTCCACCCACATCACATGCCGCCCCACGTATTGGCGCTTGCGTACGTGCACGACGCGGCTGCAGCGCGGGAGCTGGCGGTCGCGCCCACTTTGGCAGTGCATCCAAAAGCCGGAGCTGAAGTTGGTGCCAGTCGCGGTGATGGTGCTGCCAACGTTGGCGGAGGTGGGCGCAGTGTCAGGTGCTGGCCAACGTGGGCGGAGGTGGGCGCAGTGTCAGCGGGCGTGGGAGCAGCAACGATGGTCAGCGGCGTCGACGCAGCGGTGGCAGTAAGACCGGGGTTTGTGTGCGAACGTGTAACTCCACAGACGACGCAGCGGTGGGCGGGTGTGCTCCAATGACGACAACACCCGGCGCAGTTGGCATCCCTTTCTGCAATTTTCCGAGCAGCACCGTCACTGCTTGTGCAAGTACATTAATCAGCAGATGTGCAAGCGGCCTCCCTTGCACTTTCATCTTCGTGACACCAAGCTTGTCTGGCACCCCCTCCTCCCCCCCCTGCAGATACCTCCTCCATTCCTACCCTGTGTCGTGGGGGGGGGCGCCATCGTTCCATCGTCAGCGCCATCGTCCCACGTGACCATGGAACGATGCCATGACCCTCATCACACGTTCATGACCCTTGGACATGACGGCGCAACCCCTTTTCTGTCTGTCTGAACCACCTCCCAGGGGCATTCACCCCAACACCTGCCGCCTCGGACGTAGTTGGTAACCCTTCCTGACATTTGCCAGGCCAGCACCGTCGCTGCTTGTGCATTAATCATCGATGCAAATGCAGCCTCCCCTTCATCCTCATCTTCGTGTCCTCGCGCTCGTCTTGCACCCCCGCTTGCCCTTCCGCAGATACCTCCTCCATTCCTTCTCTTCGTCGTGGGGGGGGGCGCCATAGTTCCGCGTGCCCTTGCATTCATGCTCTCCCCCCCGCGGTTGCTACCGCCCACAACACCCCCTGCCATGCCCCTGTATTTGGGTGCATTCATGTTTCACAAAAAAAAGTACCTTCCGCTCCGCGCGTCCGATGCAAGCTTGTGAAGCTTGTGATTAAATTTATTGGCAATCGGCACCCGACACCGAAACCCCTCAGTCTCTGCACCTCGCGTATCCTTGGTTGGTTGCAAGCTGGTCCAACCGTTCTGCTTCAGCCGCGTCACGACCAATGTGTACCCCAAATCTGAGCTGTATGCTCAGCTCCCGTTGTGCAGCATCCAGACCCTGTGCTGCAGCCTGCCGAAAATATTGCACCGCAATTTCGTTGTCCGACATGTTCCTTGACCTACCACCGCCGCCCATGTGCACACGAGCCATCGTGTACTGCCCATATTTGCTACCCCTCTCTGCGCTCTCGCGAGCCAATTCCAGCGATCGCGCATAATCCACCTCGCACCCACAGCCAAAGAAGCAGCAGCATGCCATCACACCTTGGCAGTGGTGGCAACCTAACCGCACACCCTCCTCCGCCAACTCGACCGCTCTCTTATCATCCATGGCAACGCCTTCTCTGCCGTCCATGAGAAACCACGCCATGAGTGCGCGTGAGTGCAAATCCCCCAAATAAATGGCACGATGCAGAGGATCAACTGCGGCAGCACATTGCCCTGCCGCACACAGCTCCCCAGCCTCTTTGGCAACTTTGTCGCGCACTGCAGCAGCCAGCCCAGCAGCCACACGCCGCACAATGCTCTGCATCATCCTGTGGCAAGCGCTCCGGTTTCTTTGTGGCTCAAAGTGGCAGCCCACGCACAGAGCCAACAGCCGCACAAGCTTGCCCGTGAACCCGCAGCCCACCGCGCGCAGCCGCTCCGCATGCGTCAGTGACGTGTCGTACACTGGAATGCCGGCGAAGGGCCGGGATACGCGCAGCGGCGGAAGGTGGACAAAAGAAAACAAGCCAACGCCTTGCGGGTTGCACAGCTGCAGCCAAACCAGCGTGTCGAACAAAAACTTGACCACAGACGGCAACGTCAGCTGCTCAGAATGAGCACTCCCCCTCACCTCCATGACTGCACACTGGCCTTCTCCTGCTGCTGCCGGCGCAGGCTGCCTGCCCCTCTTGCTGCCCGCACAACTCGGTGTGTGCTCATGGTTCATGTATACTGCCAATTGGTGCCGTGTGTGGCGGCGGCTCTTTCTCTTGAAGGCTTGCGATGGCGGCGGCAGGCGGAGGCACTCCCGATGCAAGCGCTACAACCCCTCATCACGATTGATGACGAGAGGGAAAGTTCCGATTTCATAGATGAGTGACTGATGATTTTAGTACAAACACGTTCTTCCCCCTGTCTGTGGGGTGCGCACGTTGCGCTCCACCCTGCATTGCCAGCGTGCCGCCCACGTATTTGATGATCCATGCAATATCAACTGTCTCAACCCGTCTTATTCCTGAAGCTGGCATTATACGTTGCCGAATTAAAGCGTTTGTGCAACTATTTGACGTTGGGAACGAATGAATTTTTCTTCGGCAGAGCTGCTCTCCCGCGGTAAATGCACCGGGGCGTTGCTGCTACCTGCTGCCAACGGTGTGGGCAAGTTGCGTGTGCGGAAGGGTGACCGGGGGAGAGGTTTGTTTGCTGCCTCCCCCTTCAAAAAAGGAGACGTCATTACTTGCATTTCGGGGTCCCTTGTGCCCAGCATCGATGCGATGCAATACCCGCATTCTGAGAAATTGCAGTGGTCGACCGACCAAGTCTTTGTCATGGAACATTCGGATGGCAATTTTGGCATTTTTGCCAACACCGCGGCTTCAAAAGATGTTAACAACGCAAAGTATGTGTGCAGCAGACGCATCAAAACCGTCGTCCGCCTCTGTGCAACACGCAGCATTGTCGCCGGCCAGGAAATCCTTGCCCCGTACGGCAAATTGTACGTGTCTAGGATAAAGGCTGCAGTTACCTTGCAGGCACGACGGCAAGTCGCAGAAACTCAAATGTTGGACGCCATGGCTCCGGTGGTGATAGCAGGTGGTGCGGTTGCGCGCATGCTTTGTGCAAAATGCAACAAGCGCGTAACAGCTGTGACGCGAACAAGACACGCGCGTTTCTGCACGGGCCCGTTGCGTACCCAATAAACAATAAATGCTTATTTAATTGTAGCACCTGCACTTCAAGTTCCTCCTTTTGCATTTACCGCTGGCCATGTGCAAGCCCCCCAGTCACTTGAACCCGTCAAAAGGGTTAGCATAACGCTTGAGTGGCTGGTGCGTAGTCTGCGACGCCTATTCATAATTTAGCTCGGAGACCTGCGTGCCGAGTGCTCGGGCCGCCCCCTTGCGCTGGAAATAGCGGGCCCCCAAGGGGGGACCCCCCCGCTATTTCCATGCAATTAGGGGCTGAGCGCCTGCGCCAAAGTGCCGTTTCATCAGCAACTTGTACTTGACCCTTAAATTGGACTGCATAATATCCCACAACGCTACACGGCTAAGGCACGCCCGCACCCGCACTCCATTTATCGCTACAGCCTCAACATGTGCAAACACCCGCTCCCTGCCATCGTTGTTTGCAGACATTGCTCTTGTGTGAACAGCAATTGCGGTGGGACCTGTAATTACTGCACTGGTGCATTCTGCTGCGGCAAAAAGGAATATGTATAGTTGCATTTATTTCTGTTTAGCATGTTCATGTTATATGAGCTCTCGATCCTTATACTACCTCCGCCTTGGCAGTTCCATCTGTGATCCCTATTTGCGCGCGGCGACCTGTGGGCGCAGCCTGGTGAATACCTGACTGCGTTAATGTACGATGACAAATGAACCGTACCTCAGTTAGGGACGCATTGAATCACCGCATTCAAGACTTTGAGTATGCCATACACATGGTCGTTGCTGGCGGTCCATAGCCAATCCCAATACTCTCCAAATGTGACCGGTTTTTGTTCGAAACCTTCTGGCCATATCAATTGGGAGATCCGAATTACAATTGGATTTCGGGGGGCCCAAAATAGCAGAGCCACAATAGGTTTCAGGCAATCCTTCATTCCGTTTGTGCAATCTGGTCCGTACCTTCCCGTATGCACTCCATACACGGGATCCACCGGCATCAAACACATGACACAAAACCCCCCCGCAATTCGGCGATGATTACTCTTGCAGCTTTGCCTGTTGTGCCCAAGTTCGAAACAGCCACCGCAGATTCGCTTGCACGCAGGGCAATCTCGGTTCACGTGTTGCGTTGCTTCAGGACGGTCCATAATCTTGCAGAAGCTGCATGAACCACCGTCTTGCAACTCAGCAACCTGCCTCTGCAATTGGACGCAGAAATGCTGGAAGACATCGTACCGGAAGGTGGCCGGAGCATCCTCCCCTGCGTCCTCACCCTCTTTCGCTTCAATGGGGGCATCCATCACCTTGTATATCGCGTCCTGCAATGAACCCGCAGTTCGATTCTCCAACACGAGTTCGGCCATTTCGCATGCATGCGCACTGAACCGTTTGAGTATAATTGCTCTCAGATCGTCCCCTGTGGTAAAAATGATGCAAGGCCCAGCCTGACGAAGTCGTCCCATCGCCTGCGTGCTGTTACATTGTTGCGCCGTTTTAAGCACCCATATTGCATGGCAGCCGTCACCTGCACGAATGCATCCACGCCCCAGGTCAACCTGAAAATTACCACGTGGGTCAGACCTTCTACATTGACACCATGGGTGAAACACGAGGTCACGACGGCAATTCGCTTGAGGGGATCCCTGCGCTTGGAATGACTGATGGACACATCATTAGGATGTTGTCGAAGAAGGCCAATCCCAATATCTTCTGCTTCTTTGACGGTCATGACGAATATCATTACTCTCGCTCCTGGAATATCCAACAAATTTGACACATATGCTTTCAACCCCATCCAAAGTGCCCTCTTGTCCGAATAAAACCGGCTTGAAACAACAACATCGTCCCGTCTGCAGGATTGCCTCAGCTCACTGACTTGCGAAAGCTCAATGCCCAGCATTTTGGCCACATGAGGTGTGTCCCTTGGACGCAAAGTTGCCGTCATAGCCTTAATTTTCACCAACGAGCAGCTTGCAGCCAGCACCCAAAAGTTACAAAACGCTCTGTAGGCATGCAGTACAACATCGGCCTCGTCCACGAAAGAGTAACCCAGCCGTCCACGCTGCTGGAGCTTCTGCACAAACGAAACCATGCGCTGTCCACCGTGTTCAAAACTTGCAACAACAACGTTGGCTGTCACAGCCGCGAGTTCGAAATCGTGCCGAATGGAATCCCACATGACAATGTTCAGATGGGGATTGCTCTGTCCTTCTTCCCAGAGGCCTTTTCCAATGGGCACATACGGAACAAACATTAAGTTGCACACTCCTCGATCCAGTGCATCTAGCAACACCACCTTCGATTTTCCAGAGCCGGTTGGCAAAACTATGATGGAGTGCCTGCAGCTGTTTGCTTTCAAATGTTCCATCATCATGACCTGCGTTGGTTTCAAGGTGGTCAAACTGAGCGCTTCCATGGCTCTGGACAATGAAACGCTGTGCTGAATATGTGATCGTTTCGGTCGCACCGGTTGAGTGAGGGCATCGTCACAATCCGCTGGCCTTTTCAATGCAGGGGACGTCACTGATGCTGCTGCAGCACTTGATCTTGAATCGGTTGAAGATGCAGCAACGACTGCCGTTGTTGCCGTTGACGCATTTCCGGCTGGTAGCTGTAGAGGTAATGCAAACGCTGATGACACAGCAGCACTGACGCTGGAATCGTTTGAAGATGCTGCAGTGCCATCCGTTAACACCACGCCGACTGAAAGCTGTTCAGCTTCTGCAACGGACGAACTGGCCGAAACTTTGCTTCCAAGTATTGTTTTGTTCCAATGCTGGCTGTAGCGATAACATTCTTCCATCCTGTCGGCCGCAATTTCAGGCAAGTCCTTCCCCGACTTTCCATAAACTGCATTTGATGTTGTCTGGTTGTGATTGGCAAACCCCAATAAAACATTGGCACCTACTTCAGCCGCCAAACTGCACCCTTCTCTACGTGCAAAAGCTTCGAGCACATGCCGCATGTCAGCAATGGACACGTCAATACTCTGACCGAGAAACTCCTCCCGAAATATTTTCCCGAGTGTCTCCGCCTTGATAGGCTGTCCATTTTTGACCAAAAAGCAAAGCCGGCTATGCTTTGCAGCATCCTCCCCAAATTCAGGAATCTCCTGGGCGTCCATCATTTCCAACCTCTTCACCACAATCAAATACGTCAGCACGAGACTCGTGAGTTCACAGTCAGAGAAGCACGCCAAGTTAGCCAGAGAATCCGCGGTCTTTGGTGCCAAACCATCGCTTTTTGAGTAGGTGTTGATGATTGCAATCGCACCTCTTACATACCGCACATTGCGCATGGAATTATTGTCGGTGTTGGCAACAATCCAGCTTGAAATCTCAGTCATGCGTGCTGACGGACCTCCTGACAAATAGAGGGCCACAACCAATAGTTTTCCAAGAACGTAGACACGGCTGCAGAAATCTTTCTTGTCCTTCACCTTTCTAGTATGTGACCGCAAATTCTCAACTTGTGGATGGCAATTCAAATATTTCCCAAATAGCGACTGGTTCATTGACATGATGCCTTCACCTGGTTGCTTGGTTGTTACGTCGACAACTTCCGCTAACAAATCTGGACCAATGAGTGGGATGCCCAAACCCGAGAGCACCTTGAAACTTTTGCGCAACAATTCATGGTACATGAGCTGAATTGCAGGGACCGATATTGAAACGTTGCCCCTCTCGGTCTGCACTTGCAAACTGGAGTCATCCTGCCACAAGATCCTGCAGGGAGCACTGTCAAGGCAGGTGACTGCCAGTCGCTTGGCACATTGAATGGCAGAGTAAGCATTTTCATGCAATTCGTTCAAGAATTTTTCAGACAACTCCTCATGATACGGGGCATCGAAACGCTCGCCACACTTCAGAATGTAAGCTCCTCTGATACCGTAGATCAAATGAACACAGATGTGACGCACGAAATCAGCTGATCTGTTCATGAACCCGTTAGGGGCCACAACATAGTACAGTTGAACAAAAATCTCCAATGCAAAACCCTTTTCACTCGGTGCTTGCAATGACGATTGAAGCAGCACCAGTTTGACGGCGTTGATACGCACCTGCGAATCTGCTGCTTCTTGTTGCAGAACAAGTGTGGAAAGGCTATGGCAGGCTGATACAAGCTCCTCTCCCTCTTGTTCAGAATTCGTGAGATAGAACAGGAACCGGGCAATCGTCCTGGCATAAGTTTTCAGTGCATCTTCACAATGCAGCCAATTGAAACCAGTGGTGGGCAGTAATCCATCCGGCTGCCGCTTCGCGAACTGACGCACTTTGTACCTGGAATGCATTGCAGCACTTTGTACGCTTCTCAAAAACAAAACGGCATCTTGCATGAATCTCAAATCTCTGCCAATCGCACCCCTTTCGAATCCAGGATGCTCTGCTTGCACCGCGGTTCCCCACCTTTCAAGAAGATTGACGCGTCGCTCGTATTTTGACAAGAATCTAAACCCTGTCATGGAAAAATCCGGAAGAACCGCAATACTTGATGCTGCAGAATCAGCTTTGACCCATCTGACCCGTCCCTTGTGCATGGTTTTCACAGCAGAAACCCACACCAAATCCTGATCCGACGGCATGCTGCCACCATGACCTGCCGCGTCCCTGTTGTGATTCATAAACACTTTGCGATCGGAGTACACCACAACACAGGCTGCTGGACACTTGGGGCAGACACGGCAGAGATTGGGAGGCTTGACGATGGCAGACGAACTCATGTTGTTAGTCCGTGCGGCTTGATAACTGCCTGAATCTGTGTCATCATCTGCTGCTACCGGCTATTGCTTGAAAATGCTCGCGTCCCTGCATCATCCGCAGTTGATATGCAGCGGTGGCATGCCATGCCATGCGCTGTTCCGCACATGGCACGCTGGCCTGACGGCTCGAATCGAGATACAAATTGAAAGTGGACATGCCAGACAAGAGTCCCGCTGCAGAACCTTTTTTGAAATTTGAATTTTTAAAATTTTGTGTGGAATCTTCATCATGGGTGCAATATTTTTTCTGCGTAACAACTCCCGGTAGACTCGTTTTTGTGTAGTAACAACCCTGCCAGCCTGCCGTCAGCGCTCATTTTTTTTGATGATGACACAATCACTGGAATCTAGAAATGCGGGTTGTTACAAATAATAAGGTTACATCCTCGGTTCAATCCAGACAGACTGATGTTTTTTTGTGGATCCTCGTGTCTGCAGAATTTGATGCGTGCAAAAACCAGCTGTAGCCTGCCATCTCCCCACCCCATGACACCATGATTCTCGGGATGCTTGGCCCAGCCAAGGCTGGCCTAACTGAAACGATCATCGTTGAGTTGATGGCAGGATTTGCCTGCGAGCTTCCCTGCCAGACTCCCTGTGGATGGCGCCACACCTGCTTCAAGGCGCAAAAAGTTCAAAACGTGATTGAATGCAATTCTTTCATTGTCATTCCCGTCAGTGCACCACCTATTATTCCACAGATCTGCAAAGTGAAAGTTGTGGAAAGCAGCTGCTTGAAAATCCTCCTCCTACCATGACCAAACCTGCTGATGACCTGCCTCTTGCCATTTACCAGGGCACGGGTGACTCTGACACAACTGCTGCCACAGAAAATGTAATCTCGGGCACGCCATTCCTCGCCGTTCAGCCATGCAATTTCCAGAGCATCCCACTCCCCGAATGCGACCTTTGCGGTGCCCAGGTGCCTGCTAAAGGCAAAAGATTCAAACTCTGCATCTCTTGTTGCGCTTGTGTTTTAGCACCTGCAGTATTGGAACAGGACATGCACCCACCTTTGAAGAAGTCCAAAAGTGCAGCCTTGACGAAAGAACCCCCCCCTGTATTTTTTCCTAAGGTGGGCAATCCGAAACCAGCGAAAGGTGCCGATTGTAGTGGCCAACTGTTTGAAACTGCTCCTGCAGAAGTGCGCATATGGCAGTCAGGCGTCCCTGCCAGAGCCGCCGACGTATCGTGTACATCACTTCCAGATATTTCATGCCTGCCCACCATCAAGTGTGACATTTGTGGAGAACCATTACATGACTCCCCAAGCAATATCTGCAAGCCCTGTTCCGCTTTCGTTTCAATTTCGGAATGTTTGGAATAGCCTGATGTGCATCAGCATCAATAAATTTCGTCCTTCACAAAATCAATGTGACGCTAGCACGCTGTGAACAACCGGATTTATTGCTTTTGTTAATTATGCCACCCACTGTCAATCAACCACACCATCACCAATTCAAAACCTACTTATCTTTGCCCTGCTTGTGCATCAACTGCGTTGCATTCTGCCGATCTCCGATTGAAGCTGCTCCAGGAGTGCTTTTTCATGCATAACACTCTCCAACTCGGAGCGCACCTGAGCGAGCAGCACCAAGGTGCTATCACGGCTTGCAAGATCAGACTTCAAACGTGCGATTTCAGCATCCTTCGCCGTACCTTCTACAATTGCAATATCAAGTCTGTACCTGTACTCCACGTCTGCACCTGTATTACCACGCTCAGGATCATATTGAAGCTGCGCAGCTGTTTGTGATGGCGGGACCAGCCCTGTGACCGGCTGAACGAGCACTTCGCTGAATAAGTTTGGTTGCGCTGATACAGTGGCCGTACCCCTTGTCAACTTGAGCCTACTGCTCCAGCATCCACTCGCTGGAGCATCTTTTGCAGGCATGCCTAATTTTTTGCACGCACCGGCCGCAGAAACAGCGGCAGCTGCCCTTGGGGGGTGATTGCCAGCAAGTAAAGGGTTCGGTGACACTGCAGCACACTGTGCTTTGCGCGAAAACGGGTCGACACGTCCCCCATATTTCTTCACGCCGAGTGGTGGCGACTGTGAATCTACAACAACAATCTGACTTGCAGGGACATGCGGTGCTAACGGCTGCGCCATTCTATCAGTGACAGAGTTAACGAGTCTGTCACCATGGGCATCACCAGTAGAGATTGGAGCCGTCCCTTGTTGCATGACGTGGACCCCGCTTGCAACAGCGTCTGCTGCTGCCTCGCTCGTATGCGCACTCACTGCGACTTGGGTCAAACGGTGTTGAATGTGGGGTGCCTTGTTTGCTTTCGACCGACTCTTGGGCTTGCCATCTTTCGCCCGTTGAGCGGCGCCAGCCGCCTTGCGGCTCTGTCTGGCTTCAAATTTGTCAACTATGCTGTTGAAGATGCTACCCCAACCAGCGCCGCGCTCTTCCTTTCGTCGTTCGTTCATCGGGATCCCGAACCCCAAGTCGGCAGCCTGCGACCCAAGGCTCATCGAGTACACTGCTCTGAGGCTGGGTGACACCTTCGATTCCTCTTCCTCGTCGTTGCCACTAGCGACAAAGCTGAGGTCTGAAGCGTACCTGCCATCTTCGCTGATTTCATCTGGACTTGCGCTCCTTCCGCTGCCACCTTCCTCTTTGGCCTGATTGTCCATAAACCTGGAATGCCGTGGCTTTCTCGCCGGCTCTGGGGCAGACACCATGGGCTTATCATCATCAGATTCGTCACTCATGACAAACACGACGGGTGCTTGACATGTGGTATGTGAACGACCTGCAAAATTTGCGGCAGCTGCTCTCACCTTGCGCACTTCATTGGCGACCCGCAGCCAGCAGATCAGCAATGACGCAGCCACACTGTCGATTGATACAACTTTGAGCTACGATGACTAAAGTCACCCTTTTTTTTTGGCGTAACAACTCTAGAAATCACATGCAGAGTCACCCTGGCTGCAAAAAAACACTTGTAACAACCCTCATCAGCTGTGCATTCATCGGCAGCAGCAGCAGCGTTCTCAGTATCAACGCAGCGGTGTTGTGATGGCTATCATTGCAAAAACGGGACCGGCTGCCTGATTACATTACTTTGCCTGATTCATACATGTGTGAAGGCATGCTTGTCCGCCTCGGATTCGACCCACGCCAAGTGGCAATGGGCGTTCGACTTCAAAAAGCTCTTGAACAGCCGGTTACATGTGCTGCCATTGCAACGGTCATTAAAAAAACGCCCCGCAACTGCACAAAACAGGTGACGGTGTCATCAAATGTTGTTGCTTTTGCGTGTACTTCTGCTACAGGTCCAACAGTTCAAATGGGCTTGGCTTCCAGGCCCATTGTTTCAGACGGTTCTCAAAATGGATGAGCAGGCAGTCCGAAGTTTTGAGGCAGAGAATCATTGCACAACCCCGCGTCTTGTGTATGACAATGCTGCAGTGAGAGCACCGCTACGGCAGCCTGTTTTGAGGGCACGTGTTACTGGCATTACACGTTCGTTAAGAGACCGCTCGCCAGAGCTCTTATCCTCACATTGTGGTTCTGCGATGTTACTCGAGCAGCCTCACGCTCCTCTTGGACAAGGCTGGAAAATGGAACTTCTAGGAGCCGGCTGGAAAACCAGTCTTTGCAGCCCCTCGAGCCCCTTGCGCTGTGGGATATCAATGATAACACACCAATCACCATCATCGTCAACCGCATCATCATTTTAATTGTTATGTCTTCATTGTCATCACATCTTCATCATCATTGTCCAATTCCATCACGTGCCCCCCCCCAATAAAGCTGATACAAATTTTACTGATGCGTGGTATGGCGTGCGAATTCTCGAGTGAGCCACTGCCTGCACCACCCCTGCTCTCCCCCCCCCCACGCCCCTTCCCCTCCTGGTCTTTCCTGCCCCCCCCTCCTCCACCAATAAAAGGTTGAGGTGCAGAGACAGAGTCATTCATCTGTTTGCAGACAGCTCACAACGCGATGCCGCCCCAGCGTTACTTCAATTCGCAGCCCGGCATTGTAGCGCCGCCAGGCTTCTTTCCATTCGGCTGATTGCATGATGGATTCATCCGGCAACTTGCCACCACAATCCTGGATCGTGTGCATCCTCATCTTGACTGCGCCTTCATCGACTTGTTCATCTTCATCCTCTTCTTCTTCATCGTCGTCATCGCCTCCTTCTTCTGGTGCGTCCTCCTCAGCCTCTGCCCCTCCCTCCTTTTGACGCTTTGCTCTTGCAAGTTCTCTCATTATCTTGCAGTAATGTATCGCCCGCCGCCACTCTTCTGTCTCCTTCAAGTTCTCAGCCAAAGCCCTGTGATCAGGATACTGGCCGGTCTCGAGGAGCTTAATCTTTTGCAGGATCCTGATCTTGACCTGATCGAGCTCTGCGATAATGCGAGAAGTCCTTTCCTTGGCGGTTTCTTGTGGCTTTGGGCTTTCAGTGTCCTCCTCCTCCTCGTCAGCTGTGGGATCAACCGGCGCAGTGTCTGATGGTTCAGCCATGACGATGTTGGTCGATGTATACTGATCTGCGCTTTCATATAAAGCGACCGCCTATAGTGACCGCGTACATTCGCACGGTCAACGCGCTTCATGCTGCCAACAGCACGCAACAACAGCGGCGCAGCAGCTACGGATTCAATCATACGCGATTGAGCCCTGCTTGCAGCCAGCTTCACCTGTCGCAATCCGAGCGACCGCTCCCCGCACGCGTCAGCACATGCGACCCTGACCCCATCGCCCCCTCTCCCATTTCCCTCCTTCCTTTTTGGTGTTCCCTGTTGCTCTGATTCGTTTTGCCTTTGACTCTCATCACGCACAAAAAGTCGAAAGGCTGTTACTTTCATCCGTGTTTTGGATTGTTTTTCGATTCGACCAGCACAAATTTTTATTCAACAGAATCGACACATCACCACGAGTGGTGTGGCCACATGTCAAAATACGACTGATTGACGAATTTTCATTAAGCCGCGCTTAAGGAGCTTGCTACTGTTCTGGCAATCTTTCCTCCTGCAAGCCCAAGGCATGCTGCTCCGCAGTCAATCCCCTCTTTATGGCATTCATCCTTTTACGCCCCCCCAGCAAAACAACACAACAGCAACGCGTACCTCGCCTGGCATGAGCTGCAGAAAAAGAGATGGCGCAGCCCTGATGCAGAGGCAGACGTGCATGCAGCTGATGCACATACTCACGCTGTCCCCCCCCCTGCAGGTGTATGTGATCTTTCTACTGCTGAAACTGCTTGCGCTGCACCTTCTGATTCTGATGCTGCAGCTGCTTCCGCTAGTGTACCGCCAAATACAACACCGCCCCCATCGCAACAGCCAGAAGAAGAACAGACGCTTCGTCTCCCATTATCCCATCGCCGGTGAAATTCCAAGCATCTTCCCCCCCCACAAACTGACCCCTCAGCTGCTGCTGTTGCTGCTGTTGCTGCTGCTGTTGCTGTTGTTGCTGTTGTTCCTGTTGTTGCTGTTGTGTTGGTCGTTTTTATTGTTTCTGCAGCTGATGCTGATGCTCACGCTGCCCCCCCCCTGCAGATGAATCTGTTGCTCCTGCTGATAACTCCTGCACCATCTGCTCCTTCTGATCCTGCTAATGCTGCTGATGCCAATGATGCTGCAGCTGCCCCTCGCCCCCCAAAAGCCCTGCCACCCCCCTCGCAACAGAACGATGGTAGAACCAACGCTCCTACAGCACCTACCCCATCCCCCGGGAAACTTCAAGCGGCTGCGCCCCCCACCCCCGACCCCCTCAGATGCAGCTGCTGCTGCTGCTGTTGTGGCTGTTGTTGCTGTCGTTTTCGTTGTGCCTGCAGCTGATGCTGTACTCACGCTCCTCCCCCCCTGCAGATGCATGTGTTCCTCATGCTGCTGAACCTGCTATTGCTGCTGCTGCTGCTGATGCTGCTGCTGTCTGCCCACCCTTCCCCCCCAGCCCATCCCCCGCGAAACACCAAACGGCTGCCCCACCCACTCCAGGCCCAATCAGATGCTGCTGCTGATGTTGTTGCTATTATTGTTGCTGCTGCTGCTGCTGTTGCTGTTCAATCCCCGAGCTTCTGAACCCCCCCACCCCCCATCCACTGCCTCTGCATGCAGCTGCTTTCTTTTCATTTGCATAATGAAAAGTGAAAGTGGAGTGAGAGGTGGGGGGGCCTGAGAGAAAGAATCGGGGGGAGATGCGTCAGATTAGCAACAGCTGCTGCTGCGAGGATGCTACAGCTGCAATGAAATGATGACGACAAAAGGCACCTGATTGGAAGATGGTGGAGGGGATGCGGTTAGGAGGAGAGAGATAATATGAGGAGGGGTGGAGGGAGGACAATTAGGGACCTGGCGCAGGGCGGAATCGAAAGAAAATGAACAACAGAAGGGGCAAGAAGGTGCAAAAGAACCAGACCTTCAAAGGGCACGAAAGCCCTGTTGCACGGTTACAACAGCTGCTGCTGCGAGTGTGCTGCAGCAGCGATGCAATGACAACAATGAGAACCCGCCTGAGAGAACAAGATAAGCGGAAGCAGACGCGCCGACGCGCCCTGCTGCCGAGTTGTGGCTACACACGAAGCAAGCAGTCTCATGAGGCTGGAGCCTGACATGAGGCTGGAGCCTGACATCTGTGAAACACCTCCAAGCATCCGGCTGTGACACAAAAGATCCTCAGTCTCAATGCAACACGAATCAACACGAATCAATGATTCCAGCGTAACAACACCCAACACGATTGTTTTTCGATTCGACCAGCAAAAAAGAAATTTTTATTCAACACATATCTGACATGCCCTCCCCTGTGTCCCCGCCGATGGCCCCCGTCAGCCCCCTTCTCTTCCTCTTAAAAATATGAACCGAAATGTTAACCGAAGCACAGGAGTCTAATAACCCGCCCAATGGCCCAACACACAGGGCCAACCTGTGTGGCACTGCGGGCACACAGAGGAATTCGCTAAAGTTTACTGCCGTATTTGACGATGATTGTCCCTGTGTGTGCAAAAGGATCTCTCTCATCAGCAATCATCAGCAGCAAGCACCGCAGGCGTCGCTGCCTGCACAATTCGGCGACCTGGGCGCCTGTCGTTGCTGACATTTTTGTTGTTCATGGTGTTGTGGTTGAAGTTGTTGTTGTTGATGTTGGTGTGACAGCTGCTGCTGATGATGCTCACGTCCCCGCCAACGTTGTCACTGCCGACGCCACCCAATCCTGCCACCCGATGCATGCTGCTGCTTATAAGGTCACCGCTCCCGCTTCTGATGCTGTCGCTGCCGACGCCACCGAATCCTGCCACCCGATGCATGCTGTTGCTTACAAGCCGCCTCACCCGCTGCTGACGCTGTCGCCGCCGCTGCCGCTGCGGCTGTCGCTGCCACCGAATCCTGCCACCCGATGCAAGCATGCTTCTGGTTACAAGCCGCCTCTCCCGCCTTTGTCACTACTGCTGCCGCTATCGCTGCCGACGCAACCGAATCCTGCCATCCGATGCATGCTTAAATCTGCTTACAAGCCGCCTTTGCCGCTTCTGCCGCTATCGCCGCCGCTGTCACTGCCGACGCCACAGAATCCTGCCACCCGATGCATGCTGCTGCTTACAAGCCGCCTCTTCCGCTGCTGACGCTGTCGCTGCCGACGCCGCCGAATCCTGCCACCCTATGCGCGCTGCTGCTCACATGCTGCCTCTCCCGCTTCTGCCGCTATCCCCGACGAAAGCCGCTTCGGCTGTCGCTGCCGATGCCACCGAATCCTGCGCCATCCCATGCATGCATGCTTGCGCTCACAAGCTGCCTCTCCCACCTTTGCCGCTATCGCCGCCGCTGTCGCTGCCGACGTCACCGAATCCTGCCACTCGATGCATGTTGCTGCTTAAAATCCGCCTCTCCCGCTTCTGCCACTCCCGCTTCTGCCGCCATCGCCGCCGCTGCCGCTGTCGCTGCCGATACCACCGAATCCTGCCACCCGATGCATGCTGCTGCTCACAAGCCGCCCCTGCCGCTATCGCCGCCGCTGCGGCTGTCGCTGCCGATGCCACCGAATCCTGCCACCCCATGCATGCTTAAATCTGCTTACAAGCTGCCTCTCCCGCTTCTGACGCTGTCGCTGCCGACGCCACCCAATCCTGCCACCCGATGCATGCTGCTGCTTATAAGGTCACCGCTCCCGCTTCTGATGCTGTCGCTGCCGACGCCACCGAATCCTGCCACCCGATGCATGCAGCTGCTTACAAGCCGCCTCTTCCGCTTCACTAAACCCTAACCGTTCACGATCCCCCCCCCTGCCCGATTCCGTGTTTTGCCAATTCCTGTTCTCTTTGGTTCTCTTGTGCTTCTGCCAGTCTGACACCAGTCGAGCTTTCAATCTGCTTGAAATTTTGGTTGTGTTCTTGTCGCCGTATTTTACTTCACCGCAACAAAAAGTTTCCATCGCACTCGCTTACAATGCCATCGGACGAATTCGAGCACGCACACGCACACAAAATTTTCACACGCACACGCACTCAAACGCAAGCACTTCGCAAAAACTCCGTTTACAAGCACTCGCAAAAGTGCAAATATTGCACACATTTTCACAAGTTTTACAGGCTGCAATGGTTTGAGGGTGCAGGGGTGGGGATCTGTGAAGGCTTGCAGAGAGCGAGCACACACACACAAATTTCGCACACGCACTCAAATCACACGCACACATACATTTACACGTACACGCACACGACCCACCTGCAATCACAACATCGCAAAGCCGTGCTGATATAGCTGCGTGTGTGGGACTTCTCTGCCCTCGCGCCGGTGTTTCACTTCGCAACAAAAATGTTTCCATCGCACTCACAGCTTACAATGCTCTCAAGGATAGCACACAACACACTGGCGAAAGAGAGATTTTGCACATTTTTACAGCCCGTCACTATCTGCGATTTCAAACCATATCTTGCACGCATCGTGTTGGCAGCACAAACAACGCTACAGCAGGCGCTGCGGCGACGCCACGAAGATGCGAAAAATCAAAAGCAAATTGATCGTCTCGAAAAGAAAATGCAGCCCGTGGAGGCGTTGTGCCGATTGGTAATGGGCACTCAAACATCAATACGGCTTGGCGACGCGGATTTCCTTCACTTGGTGCATTGCTGAACACTTTGCCTGCGTCACCAACGGAGTCGACCAATTCGCAACACCCAATCAGATGCTGCTGCTGATGTTGTTGCTATTATTGTTGCTGCTGCTGCTGCTGTTGCTGTTCAATCCCCGAGCTTCTGAACCCCCCCACCCCCCATCCACTGCCTCTGCATGAAGCTGCTTTCTTTTCATTTGCATAATGAACAGTGAAAGTGGAGTGAGAGGTGGGGGGGCCTGAGAGAAAGAATCGGGGGGGAGATGCGTCAGATGAGCAACAGCTGCTGCTGCGAGAATGCTACAGCTGCAATGAAATGATGACGAAAAAACGCACCTGGTTTAGGGTTTAAGCTAAACCCAAACCCTAAACCAATGTTCTTGGAGGACAAGATCCTTCTCCCACGATGCTTACACAAACAGAAAAATAATAAAAAACACGTTGGCAACACCCTGCTACTTCTTCGCAACTTGCTGGGAGAGTAGGTTGATTTGCCATGTTTTCAAGGATGCGTGCGACACAACACCAGAATAAGCAGATAGGAAACTACAGCGCAAGTTTTTCGAAGGATGTGATGTTGATTAAACACAAGTTGGGATTTGTGGTTGCAGCCTCGAGAGGCAGAGTGGCACAGAGCCGGTGTGGCGGAGTGGAGAATTGTCGGAAAAAAGGGTGGCGGTGTGGCGGAGCGGTGAATGGCGGAGAGCAGTAAAACCTGTGGGAGGGGAAGGGTGGGGATGATGAGAGGGCGGTTTTGAGAAGGATTCGTGTTGGAGGGGGGTGGAACCCGCTTCATCCGGAGCAGCTGGATGCAGGGAACGAGGGTGAGAGGGGGGGCTGAACATCATCTTGCTGTTGTGAATGAGGGGGGGGTTGGGGTGAGGGTAAGAAACTTCAGAGTTTTAGATGGCAGAGTGGGGGTGGGGGGTGGCACCTGCTGCATGATAAAAAGATCGATGAGGAGGGCAGGGTGTGGGGGCGGAGGCTGCACAGCATCTCGATATTGAATGCAGCTCTGGATACATGAGCAAGCTGTGCGCACAATCGCGCATGCGTTGCTCTTCAAACCACTGCTGCGCCACCACCGCTTAACCCGACCTCTTTTTGTGTGCCCAACTTTTTTGAACCGCATACGATGTTCAAACACAGGGCGAACAGGTGGGGGCACAGGAACGGAGGCCCCTAAAATTGCACCTCAACCGATTTTCGGTGTTATTCGCTCTGTCAACGTCCCCGTTGAAACCTTTTTTTTTTAACTTTTGACCCCCCCCTTCGAATACCTTTTCCCACGTGAAACAAAAAACGGTTCAAAACACCCATGTCTCACAGATGGCACCCCTAATAGTTGATATTTTTTCATTGACACTGAAAATCCTTCTCTTTTCAAAAAAGGCACAGGAGACTACGGGACACAGGCGACCTACCTATAGGGATGATTCGGCCATTCAAAATGGGCTTTTTTTAGTGTGACTGTGACTGTGCCAGTAGCGTAAAAAATTGGGTTGGAGTCACTGTGACCCCTACA
>Ga0114971_10000707_pt1 | contig 22435 bp, 24 predicted proteins | sample M_140625_MF_Meta_FD_87320 | JGI IMG/M metagenome (GOLD analysis project Ga0114971, IMG submission 87320) | Freshwater microbial communities from Lake Montjoie, Canada to study carbon cycling - M_140625_MF_MetaG | ecosystem: Environmental > Aquatic > Freshwater > Lake | place: Lake Montjoie...
CCGCCCGATGTGGTCTCCCAGCTTGCTTTGGCGATTCCCATGTGCATTCTTTATGAGATAGGCATTTGGGCAGCCCAAATATTTATACGACATACACAAGCCCCCGATGAGTCAAAAGGGACTGATTCAAACTCATCATGAAGCGTCTGTGGCTATTGTTCGCACAAACGGTCACCGTCTTGGTAGCCGTGTGGTTTGTGCTGATTACCCTCAAACCCGAGTGGGTCCAAAGGCCCAGTTGGAATACAGATCTGCAAGTTTTTGAGGTCGCCCCTGGTGCCATCTCGCCTACAGCAAACGCTGGCAGTTTGAGTTTCGCCGCAAAGAAAGCTTCTCCTGCGGTGGTGAGCATCAACACATCGCAAAAAGCCGGACTCGAAAAGAACAAAGACCCATGGTTTCGCTATTTTTTTGGCGACCAAGATGATCCGGCGCAAACCGGCTTGGGCAGCGGCGTCATTGTCAGCCCGCAGGGATACATCCTCACCAATAACCATGTGGTGGAATCGGCAGATGAAATTTTGGTGATGCTTAACGATGGCCGCCAAACGAAAGCCAAGGTGATCGGCACCGATCCCGAAACCGATTTGGCTGTGCTCAAAGTCAACTTGGATAAATTGCCTGTGATGGTGATGAACAATTCCGAGCAGGTTCAAGTTGGCGATATCGTTTTGGCCATCGGAAACCCCTTTGGCGTGGGTCAAACCGTGACCAGTGGCATCATTTCTGCACTGGGGCGCAACCAACTGGGCATCAACACCTTTGAGAACTTCATTCAAACTGATGCGGCCATCAACCCTGGCAACTCTGGCGGCGCCTTGGTGGATGTGCAAGGCAATTTATTGGGTATCAACACCGCCATTTATTCCAAATCGGGGGGCAGCATGGGCATTGGTTTTGCCATTCCCGTGAGCATTGCCAAACAAGTGCTGGAAGGTATCGTCAAAGACGGCTTGGTCACCCGCGGCTGGATTGGCGTCGAGCCCACAGAACTCACCCCAGAGCTGGCTCAAACGTTTAACGTTAACCGTCAAGAGGGCGTCATCATCACCGGCGTTTTGCAGACTGGCCCAGCGTTCAAGGCGGGTGTTCGTCCTGGCGATATGTTGCTGGCTGTGAATGACCACAAAGTTCAAAATGTGGCAGAACTTTTGGCGCAAGTTTCTTTGCTCAAACCCGGCGTTGACGCCCAACTGAAAATTTTGCGCAAAGAACAAGAGCAGGTGCTGTCGGTCACGCCCTTGCAGCGCCCCAAAGTTCGGGCTGAGCGGCGCTGAGATGACTGAGCGCACCGCATTGCTGGCGCTATCTGATGGTTTGCTGCAACCCAAGCGCTTCAAAGACTATTGCCCCAATGGCTTGCAAGTGGAGGGTCGTCCTCATGTTCAATTGATTGCTTCAGGGGTCACGGCCAGTTTGGCATTTATCCAATCTGCCATTGATGCTGGTGCCGACACTTTGCTGGTTCACCATGGTTTGTTTTGGCGCAACCAAACGGGCGCGGTGACGGGGTGGCTTAAAACACGTTTAGCTTTGTTGCTGCAGCACGATATCAATTTGCTGGCCTATCACCTGCCGCTAGACGCCCATCCCGCCCTTGGCAATAACGCGCAACTGGCTGCACATTTGGGCTTTCGCGTGGACGGTACGTTTGGTGAGCAAGGTTTGGGTTTTGTGGGGCAAGCACCAACCGCTTTTGACAACGGCCAAGCCTTGGCTCAGCTTTTACAAAGCCGTCTGGGTAAACCACCGGTGTCTGTGGTGCCTGACGCTAAAAGGCCTGTTCGGCGCATGGCTTGGTGTACGGGCGGCGCACAAAACTTGTTTGAAGAGGCTATCGCCCAAGGCGTCGATGCTTTCATCACCGGCGAAATCTCCGAACCCCAAGCGCATTTGGCGCATGAAACAGGGGTGAGTTTTTTTGCTTGTGGTCACCACGCTACCGAACGCTACGGCGCACCTGCACTGGGTGCTCACCTGGCGGAACAACTCGGCGTCAAGCATGTATTCATCGACATCGACAACCCCGCTTGACGGTTGAATGAGCAACTTGCAATCTTCCGCTTTGCCCGTGGCTATCAGCATGGGAGACCCTGCAGGCATTGGCCCAGAAATCATCCTGAAAGCCTTTGCGCAGTCGCCTGAGTTGACCCAAGGGTGTTGCGTGTTCGGCGACCTGCCAACGCTGCAAAAACAACTCAGCGTTCTTGCCCCTTTGTTGCCAAGGCATCTGGAGTGTTTGCTTATCACAGATGTGGCTCAAGTGGGGCAAAGCTTGCATCACCAATTACCAGTGATTCAATGTGGGGAGTCAGTACAGATTGCCATAGGCCAAGTCAGCGTTCAAGCGGGCGCGATGGCAGCGGCGTCCATCCGCGCGGCTACTTGGGCCGCACTCAATGGAAAAGTCGCCGCCATGGTCACTGCACCTGTCAACAAAAAGGCCTTGCAACTCAGCGGCGTTGAATTCCCGGGACACACCGAGATGCTGCAGTCACTGGCCGCGCAACATTTGGGCCTGCCGATCAGCGGTTTGCCGGTTCGCATGATGTTGTCTTGCCCAGGGTTAAGGGTGGTTCTGGTCAGCATCCATCTGCCTTTGCGCGAAGCCATTGGCTTGGTCAACCTTGACAATCTTCTTCAAACTTTCCAAGTCACGCATGACAGCTGGCGGCATATCCATGGAACTGTTCCCCGCATGACTGTCGCAGGGCTTAACCCTCATGCAGGAGAAGAGGGATTGTTTGGGGACGAAGAAATTCGCTTTATTTCCCCAGCCATTGAAAAAGCCCAAGCGCTGGGTATGCATATCCGCGGCCCCTACCCGCCAGACACCGTGTTCATGCAAGCGCACAGTGCGCAGGGACAAAAAGACACGGATGTGGTTGTTGCCATGTACCACGACCAAGGTTTGATACCTGTCAAATACCTGGGGCTGGACAACGGCGTGAACCAAACCTTGGGCCTGCCTTTTGTGCGAACCAGCCCCGATCACGGGACCGCGTTTGATATTGCTGGCAATGGATTAGCTAACGCAAGCAGTTTGTTGGCTGCAATCAAAGTAGCCAAAGGTCAGCGTTTGTGATTGACCCAGCAGTTCATTACCTGCGCTGAAGTTGATCCCGAATTTCTCGCAGTAACAAAACTTCTTCGGGCGTGACTGGCGGTGGCGCAATGGGTTCGGCAACCGCTGCAGATTGTTTCATGCGCTGGATTTGCTTGACCATCAGAAAAATAGCAAAAGCCAAAATAAGAAAGTTAATGGCGATGGTGATGAAGTTGCCGTAAGACAAAACCGGTACGCCCGCCTTGCGCATCGCCTCTAAGGTTCTTGGGACCGTATCGGGCGCAGAACCCAGAACCCAAAAATAGCCTGAGAAGTCCAAGTGGCCAATCAGCACCGAAATGACGGGCATGATCAGGTCGCTGACCAGTGATTCAACAATCTTGCCAAATGCCCCGCCGATGATCACACCCACCGCTAAATCCATCACATTTCCTTTGATGGCGAATTCCTTGAATTCTTTGAACATTGAACAGCCCTTAAGTTAATTATTAATAGTTCAATTTATCACTGTTTTGAAAATTAATTCAAACAAAAACCATGTATTTATAGGGATGGTTCGACATGGCGGGCTCGGTTAGAATCTGAGGCTTTACAAAGTTTGCATCCCAATTTAGAGGTCTTTCATGAGTGAAACCACTGTGGACACCAGCAAGCGGACGTGGCTAATCGCTTCGAGTTGTGCTGGTGCAGTTGGCGGCGTTGCTGTCGCGATTCCGTTTGTCAGTAATTTCAGCCCCTCCGAGCGAGCCAAGGCGGCAGGCGCTGCGGTCGAGGTAGATATTGCCAGCATCAAGCCCGGAGAAAAATTAACGGTCGAGTGGCGCGGTAAACCGGTTTGGATCATCCGCCGCACACCTGAACAACTCGAAGCTTTGAAAAAAGTGGAGTCACAATTGGCTGACCCCGAGTCAAAACGCAAACCCACGGAACTCACCCCTGAATACGCCCGAAACCAGGCCAGATCCATCAAGCCAGAGTTTTTTGTCGGTGTTGGTATTTGCTCCCATTTGGGATGCTCGCCCAGCGATAAATTCCAAATGGGCGCTCAGCCATCTTTGCCAGACGATTGGCTAGGTGGTTTTTTGTGTCCCTGCCATGGCTCAACTTTCGATATGGCTGGACGCGTCTTCAAAAACAAGCCCGCCCCAGACAATTTAGAAGTTCCCCCCCATATGTACCTTTCAGACACTCGTTTGCTGATTGGTGAAGACACGAAGGCTTAAGAAGACCATGGCTGAATTCAAAGAAACCTCGCCTGATGCGCCCTTGTCTGAAAAGACGTTGACATGGATTGACAATCGCTTTCCTTTATCCAAGTTGTACAAAGAGCATTTAAGCGAGTACTACGCCCCCAAAAATTTCAACTTTTTTTACTTCTTTGGTGCTTTGTCCTTGTTAGTGCTGGTGATTCAAATTGTCACTGGTATTTTTTTGGTGATGCATTACAAGCCCGACGCTGCCTTGGCGTTTGCTTCTGTGGAATACATCATGCGCGATGTTCCATATGGCTGGCTGATTCGTTATATGCACTCTACCGGCGCATCTGCTTTTTTTGTGGTTGTGTATTTGCATATGTTCCGTGGCCTGATTTACGGTTCATTCAGAAAGCCACGTGAATTGGTTTGGTTATTTGGTTGCGCCATCTTTTTGGCCCTGATGGGTGAAGCCTTCATGGGTTATTTGCTGCCTTGGGGACAAATGTCCTACTGGGGCGCGCAAGTGATTGTGAATTTGTTTTCAGCCATCCCTTTCATTGGCCCAGACTTGGCATTGCTCATCCGTGGTGACTATGTGGTGGGTGACGCCACCTTGAACCGATTCTTCGCTTTCCATGTGATTGCTGTGCCCTTGGTGTTGCTAGGCTTGGTGGTGGCCCACATCATTGCTTTGCATGAAGTTGGCTCTAACAACCCAGATGGCGTAGAAATCAAAGCGCACAAAGATGAAAACGGCCGGCCCTTAGATGGCATTCCTTTTCACCCCTATTACACCGTTCACGACATCCTGGGTGTGACTGGCTTTTTGTTGGTGTTTTGCGCAATCATCTTTTTTGCCCCTGAGTTTGGCGGTTACTTTTTGGAGTACAACAACTTCATTCCTGCTGACCCGTTAAAAACCCCTGCTCACATTGCACCTACTTGGTATTTCACGCCTTATTACTCCATGCTGCGTGCCATCACCAACGAAATGATTTATGCACTTATTCTTTGCGTACTGGCGGCCGCTCACTTAGGCGCTACCAAAGCCAAAATCAGCACCCTTCTCAAAGGTGTGGTGGTTGGTACTGCGGTTGTCGCCGTTGCATTGATGCTGGCGATTGACGCCAAATTTTGGGGCGTGGTGGTCATGGGAGGCTCTGTAGTCATACTGTTTTTCTTGCCTTGGCTAGATAGATGCGAGGTCAAGTCCATCCGCTTCCGTCCCGATTGGCATGTTTATTTGTATGCCATCTTCGTGGTCAACTTCTTTGTTCTTGGCTATCTGGGTATGCAGCCTCCCTCCTACATCGGTGAGCGTGTTTCTCAAGTGGGCACCTTGTTTTATTTCGGTGTCTTTTTGTTGATGCCTTGGTGGAGCACCTTGGGTCAGACCAAACCGGTTCCCGATCGTGTGAACTTTGTGGCGCACTGACAGAACCTGGAGCAATCACTCATGAAAAATTTTTTAATCAGTCTTTGTTTGGTATTGGGAGTGGCTTTGCCCGCTTTTGCCAACACCGATACGATTCCCTTGGACAAAGCGCCCAACAAGCTCAACGATTTAAGTGCCCTTCAAAATGGCGCAAAAATATTTGTCAACTACTGCTTGAATTGCCACGCTGCGGCCTATATGCGGTTTAACCGCCTCAAAGACATTGGCTTGACCGACAAGCAAATCAAGGACAACTTGCTGTTCACCACAGATAAAGTCGGCGACACCATGAAGATCAGCATGGACGCCAAGCAGGGCAAAGATTGGTTTGGAGGCAACCCCCCTGACTTGACCGTGATCGCCCGATCACGCTCTGGTCCGGGCGGAACAGGGGCAGACTACATTTACACCTATTTGCGCACCTACTACCGCGATGACACCAAAGCCACGGGTTGGAACAATTTGGCTTACCCTAATGTGGGAATGCCCCATGTTCTTTGGGAGTTGCAAGGCCAACGTCGCCCTGTTTACAAAGAGGTAATACAGCATGGACATCCCACCCAAGTGTTTGCGGGCTGGCAGCAAACCACTCCGGGGAAAATGACATCTATTGAATACGACACAGCCGTAGCTGACTTGGTCAACTACTTGCAATGGATGTCAGAGCCAGCGCAAAATACCCGGGTACGAATTGGCGTATGGGTCATGCTATTTTTGTTGATCTTCATGGTTATTGCTTGGCGTTTGAATGCGTCATACTGGAAAGACATTCGCTGATTTCAGTTGTGTTTTCTACCCGCCTTGTGCGGGTTCTTACAATGGGCCTTGGCTAGCCCATTAAACCTTTAGCCTTTTAGGAGCCAATCTTATGATGGTTTTGTACTCTGGGACAGTTTGTCCTTTTTCTCATAGATGTAGATTCGTGCTTTTTGAAAAGGGCATGGACTTTGAAATCCGTGATGTTGATCTCTACAACAAACCAGAAGACATCAATGTCATGAATCCCTATGGGCAAGTGCCTATCTTGGTTGAGCGTGATTTGATTTTGTATGAATCGAACATCATCAACGAATACATTGATGAGCGTTTTCCTCATCCTCAGTTGATGCCCGGCGACCCTGTCGACCGCGCCCGTGTGCGTTTGTTTCTTTTGAATTTTGAAAAAGAACTGTTCGCGCATGTGATGACGATCGAGTCGCGCACTCAAAAGGCCAATGAGAAAGCGCTTGAAAAAGCTCGCTCACACATTCGCGATCGATTGACACAACTTGCCCCTGTCTTCTTGAAGAACAAATTCATGTTGGGCGACAACTTCTCCATGCTCGATGTGGCTATTGCACCTTTGCTTTGGCGCTTAGACCATTACGGTATCGAGTTGTCTAAGAATGCAGCCCCATTGCTTAAATATGCCGAGCGTATTTTTTCCAGACCAGCTTATATTGAAGCATTGACGCCTTCAGAGAAAGTGATGCGTAAATAAGCTGCTGACATGATAAACATTGCGCAGTCATCGTCTACCCGGCCCTACTTGGTTCGAGCGCTACACGAATGGTGTACCGATAACGGGTTTACGCCCTATATCGCTGTTTTGGTAGATGACACAGTGCAGGTGCCCAGAGAATATGTCAACAACGGTGAGATCGTTCTCAACATCAGTTTTGACGCCACCAGCAATTTGCAACTGGGCAACGAGTTTGTGGTTTTCAAAGCCCGATTTGGTGGAGTGGCCAGAGAAATCAGTGTTCCTATTGCCAGGGTGATTGCCATTTATGCACGTGAAAACGGACAAGGTATGGCTTTTCCAGCGCCATCAGCGTCGACGGCTGAGGCTGAAGATGCTGTGCCCAAAACAGTGGTGTCTGCGATCAAGCCTGTTATGGGTTTAAGCACGGCAAGCTCACACCAAACGCAAGACACAGACGACTTGACTGATCCTCCCAAGCCACCGCATCCCAACCCAGGCAGCAGACCACAACTCAAGCGCATCAAATAGTTTTGCGTAGGGTGTTGTGGTTAGAATATATACAGTGCCGATTTAGCTCAGTTGGTAGAGCAACCGCCTTGTAAGCGGTAGGTCATCAGTTCGAATCCGATAATCGGCACCACTTCAAAAGCCAGTACCTTCTAAAGAGGTCTGGTTTTTTTCTTTCTAGCCTTTGACGTGCTTATAAATACTGGAGTGTTTGTCTTTGAGTGTCCTTACGCACCTATGAAAAAACCCCACCACGCATGCACGTGATGGGGTTTGAGACTTTTAAATCCTTAACTGGCTAAGCCAGCGGGGGGATTAAAAGCGATAGCCTATGCGAACCACATAGTCGGTGGTGTTGAGCTTCACATCGCCAGTACTTGTAACTGAAACACCTCCTCCTGGACCAACAAAGGTAGCGGATGTTTTAATTGGCAGGTACGCAACTGACCCAACAATACTCCACTTATCATCAATGTTGTAGATAACACCCGCGCTGTAAACAGGCGACCAAGCTGATTTGAAAGAAGCAGATGTGGCAGCTAGCTGTTGAACCATTGCATCAGCAGTATTGGTTTTTACATCATTAAACGTGACATGCGTTACACCCAAACCCACATATGGGCGCCATTGATCTTTGGGTGCACCAAAGAGATACTTGGCAATCACTCCAGGCGTCAGAATTTTTAACTTTGCAGCGCCAGGGTGCGTCTTAACTGTCCCATTGGGTGTATTTAAGTCCTGAGTGAACTCGGCAGGAATACCCAGCCCCAGCTCTGCGCCAAGGTTGTCGCTGTACATGTGCAACCAGCTGAAGGAAACAGCCGTTTGACTACCGACATTAGCAGTTGCGCCTTTTAGTTGCGCTGTAAATCCAGCAGCGGATGCAGCACTGGCACTTTTTGAAGTCACTGTGTCAAGTTTCGCATCTGGGTTGATAGAAGCCAACCCAAGGCTAACGATGTTGTCGCCCGCTTTTTGGGCGAATGCACCTGTGGAAACAAGAACAGTTACCCCGGCAACGATAGATAAATTTAACAATTTATGCACAGAAAACTCCTAATTATTGATGAGTTGATGATAACAAACATACTGTATGCACAGCCTAGAGGAAACACTTAGAGCTTACGTATTGGCAGTGCTAAATGTAAAACCCCCACCACGCTCGCGCATGATGGGGTTTTAGATTTTATCAATGGCGTTGAAAATAATTCCTAAAAACTTTAAAAGGTTAATCTAAGTTTGAATCGATGGATTCACAAAGCATAAGTAAACAAACTCAGCCAAAAATTATTTCTTGTTAGCTGCACTGCCTCTTGGCTTATCAACAGTCTTTTCAAGATCTTCAGTGGAAGCTTTTTTCAGTTTGTAAATGGTTTCAATAGATGAACTGATAGCAGGCGTATTTGAAGTGCCCAGCCAGACAGCTTGATTCGTCAATATAAGTTCAATTTGATCGAGAGGACAAGACTTACCATACTTACTCAGCCACTCTTTTGCGCGATCTTCTCGCTGTTGCGCATCATTCGTGGTGAATGCCAGGGCTTTAAAGTCTGAGGCTGAACAGACCAAAACGGGTGGGGCATTTTTATTTTGCGCTGAAGAACAATTTAAAGTAAATACACCGAAAAGCAAAAAAAAGAATCCCCAAAATGGTTTGAGAGAAAGGCCAAATTGAAACTGTGTGGGCATGAACCTTATTCTATAGAGCAGAAATGTTTTGCAGGAGAAAATAATAAGAACCAGAATTTATTAATCTATAACAAACTGTGAGGCATTTTTGCCTTTAAAAGGAGCATAAAAGGCTTTGATGCGTGTCATATCTGCTTCTAAATCGCCTGATGGAAAAAGCGCTGGTCCAAGCCCTGAGGTTTTGCTGCCAAAGTCTAAAAATCCAAACACGATGGGCACCTGCGCTTGCAGTGCGATGTAATAAAAACCTGTCTTCCACTGCCGCGACTGAGATCGCGTACCTTCAGGGGGCACTACCAAATGCAATTCGCCATCTGTATCACGCAAGGTTTGAGCCGAAGCGGACACCATATTGGTGGACTGAGAGCGGTCCACAGCAATACCACCCAACCAGCGCATCAGACCCTGAAAGGGAAAGCGAAAGATTTGGATTTTTCCCATCCAATGGATGTTCAAATCAAGCGCAAAAGCCACCATCAGGGTGTAAGGCAAATCCCAATTGCTTGTATGAGGCGCGGCAATCAAAACACTCTTGGGTGTATTTGTAGGCATTTGACCAACCAATTTCCAGCCTGCCAAGCGTAAAACCCAAATGGAAAACCTTTTGAGCAAAGGGCTAAGGATGGGCGTGGTAAAAATCGTTAGACGCATACAACTGCTTAAAAAAACAATGACCCAACCATACCATCAGTCACATGCACAAATACTCTAAAAAAATCAGTGTTTGTCGAATCGCAATAGCGCTGATCGGGGTATGGATGGTCGGTGTGTCCTTTGCCCAGGGGAGGCCAATCACGTCAATGCAACTGGATATGCAGATGACAGGGAAAATTTGGGAGTTCATCAAAAAAGAAACCCATGCACCTGCGGAGTTGCCCTTACCCCCCATCATGCTTGATGAAAACATCCCTAAAGAAGCAAGGATGGTGTTTCAATTTCCAAGCGAAGATGCGCCGCAAAACACCATGCAGATCTCGATTGGCACAAGCGGTACCCGTTTGTGGAAACAGGACATGTTTTTATGGGCCTTAGGGCACGAACTGACCCATTACGCGCTTTTGATGCAGGAAAATGAATGGCAACAAAAGACGGTGTATGTGAATAACATACGCCACCATTGCAATATGGAGTTCATGCGAATCACGCGCGACATTGTTGAAATTATCGGGGAGCAGTACCAAAGCGTTGCTGCGCGAATGCGCATGTACAGCGAGGTCCATAAAAGCTGTTCCCGCCAACCCTTTCAATAGTCAAGTTACTTGGGTTTGACGCAGACCGATTGTTTGCCTGGGACGCAGGTACCCGCACAAATGGCTTGCCCTATGTAGTTCAATGCTGTTCGCCCATTGGGCTGGTTGGAGCAAACCACAGCACCGTTGGTCATATTCATGCATTGACCCACACCACAAAAAACCTCCCCGCTGGGTCTTTGCCCTATACCGCCTTGGTCAGGCGCACACCACACAATACCTTCGCTGTCCTTTTTGCAATTGCTGTCCTCATCTGCCCAGCTCGAAGAAAGGAGAACAGACAAAAACAAGCCAAAAAATAAATGAACAAAAAAAGAGGGCATAAAGACTTTCATTTAGCGTGACATGACTTTGACGCGGATTTTTTCAATGGGAAAATTGTGCGAGCGCAAATGGGCTGACAAAGCAGGAACCAGTTGACGCAGTTTTGCTCCCGCAGCATTGTGGGGAACAAGTAAACACCATCCCTGAGCATCTAAGGGGCCGGCTTTCACAAGTCCCGACAAACCCAAGGGCAAAAGGGCTTGTATGGACGCCAAACAGGCTTGAGATTGTTGACTGATCTGCATCAGCGACGACAAGGTGGCGGACTGCGCCATGGCTGATTGAACAGGGGTTGCAGATCGAGATTTAAAGGTATTTGTAGAAGACATGCCCTAATTATGTAGTGCTTGGCACAAAGGTTAAAATTAATCCTTATTCATAAGGAATGTACGTATATGTACCGCTGGCATGGCATTTAATCTTCTGACCCAGATATTCGGCAGTCGCAACGATCGACTGCTAAAAAAATTTCGCAAAACCCTAGAGCGTATCAATGGGCTAGAGGCCAGTTACGAGTTGTTGAGTGATGAGGATCTGCGTCAAAAAACCAATGAATTCAAACAACGATCTGTGCAAGGTGAGGCCTTGGAAAGCCTATTGCCTGAGGCTTTTGCGGTTGTAAGGGAAGGCTCTAAGCGGGTCATGAAAATGCGCCATTTTGATGTGCAAATGATGGGCGGCATCGCTTTGCACCAAGGCAAGATTGCTGAGATGCGCACCGGCGAAGGCAAAACCCTCACCGCCACTTTGGCCGTTTATCTCAATGCTTTGAGTGGCAAAGGCGTTCATGTCGTGACGGTGAATGATTATTTGGCCAACCGTGATGCGCAATGGATGGGCCAGCTCTATCAATTTTTAGGTTTGAGCGTGGGCATCAATTTATCTCAGTTAAGCCGAGAAGAAAAGCAAGCCGCTTACCGCTCTGACATTACTTATGGCACTAACAACGAATATGGCTTCGATTATTTGCGTGACAACATGGTTTATGAAGCGCATGACCGAGTTCAGCGTGGTCTGAATTACGCGATTGTTGACGAAGTTGACTCCATTCTGATTGATGAAGCTCGTACGCCACTCATCATCAGTGGACAAGCCGAAGACCATACCGTCACCTATGTGGCCATGAACAAAGTCGTTCCTTCGCTGACCCGTCAAGAAGGGGAATTGGATCTGCGCACAGGTGAGGGCGTCACCAAGCCCGGAGACTTCACCCTAGACGAAAAATCGCATCAGGTTTACTTGACTGAACTGGGCCATGAAAAAGCGGAGAAAGTTCTCTCCGAGATAGGCTTGTTGCCAGAGGGGGCGTCTTTGTATGACCCTTTGCATATTGGCTTGGTGCATCATTTGTATGCTGCACTGCGTGCCCAGCATCTCTACCACCGCGATCAACACTACGTGAATCAAAACGGCGAGATTGTCATTGTTGATGAGTTCACAGGTCGATTGATGTCAGGTCGCCGCTGGAGCGATGGTTTGCACCAAGCGGTTGAAGCCAAAGAGGGAGTTCCAATTCAGGCTGAGAACCAAACCATGGCCTCCATCACCTTTCAAAATTATTTCCGTTTGTATGGAAAATTGTCTGGCATGACAGGAACAGCCGACACAGAGGCCTATGAGTTTCAAGAAATTTACGGCCTAGAGACGGTCATTATTCCGCCCAATAAACTTAGCAAGCGCGATGACCAGCTCGACAGGGTTTACAAAACCACTGAAGAAAAATACAAGGCGGCCATAGAAGATATTCGAGAGTGCCATGGCAGAGGGCAACCCGTTTTAGTGGGTACAACCTCTATTGAATTGTCCGAGTTGCTTGCAGGAATGCTTGTCAGTGCAGGACTGACCCATCAGGTGCTCAATGCCAAGCAGCACGCAAAAGAAGCCGATATCGTGGCGCAAGCGGGTGCATTGGGTTCCATCACCATTGCGACCAATATGGCGGGGCGTGGTACGGATATTGTTCTAGGGGGCAATATTGAAAAAAGTATCTCCACCATCGAGGCAGATGAGGGTTTGAGTCAAGACGCCAAAGACAAAAAAATTCAAGAGCTTCGTGGCGCTTGGCAAATTGACCATGAGAAGGTCAAGTCCTTAGGGGGCTTGCGCATCATTGCGACCGAGAGGCACGAATCTAGACGCATCGATAACCAACTCAGAGGCAGATCAGGACGTCAGGGCGATCCAGGCTCATCGCGTTTTTACCTCAGCCTAGACGATTCGCTGATGCGCATATTCGCTGGTGAGCGCGTCAAGGCCATCATGGACAGATTGCAAATGCCTGAGGGCGAAGCGATTGAAGCTGGCATGGTGACGCGCAGCATTGAAAGTGCGCAGCGCAAAGTAGAAGCCCGTAATTTCGATATTCGCAAGCAACTTCTTGAATACGATGACGTGTCCAACGACCAGCGTAAAGTCATTTACCAACAGCGAAACGATATTTTGGACGCGCAAGATTTACGTTTTCAAATTCAAAGTTTGCGTGAAGGTTGTTTCACCGACTTGGTTCACCAATTTGTCCCACACGAGTCTTTAGAAGAGCAGTGGGATTTGCCTGGTTTGGAAAAAGCCTTATTGAACGAGTGGCACTTGAGTGTTTCGCTTTCTCAGCAGGTCCAAGACGCCCAAGCCATCACAGATGAAGACATTGTCCAAACTGTCGTCGAGGCAGCCAACCAAAGATTCGAGGAAAAGATCAATAAGGTTGGCGCAGAACAATTCACGCCTTTTATGCGGGCTGTTTTGCTGCAAAACATTGACAGTCATTGGCGAGAGCATTTGTCTTCACTTGATTATTTACGCCAAGGTATCCATTTACGCGGCTATGCCCAAAAGCAACCCAAGCAAGAGTACAAGCGCGAAGCTTTCGAGTTATTTGGTCAGTTGCTAGATATGGTGAAAACCGAAGTCACACGTGTTTTGATGACGGTGCAAATTGAGTCTACCGAGCAAGTCCAACTTGCCGCTGATCAATTGGAAGAAAAGGCAGAAGCTATTTCCAACATCACTTATTCCGCCCCCGATGAGAGCGGCGCCATACATGTGTTTGCTGGCAGCGCCGAAGAAAGCCAAAATGAGTTTGCAGCTGTGGGGCGCAATGAGGCTTGCCCTTGTGGCAGCGGGAAAAAATACAAGCACTGCCACGGAAAGCTCGCCTGATCCATGCCTGTCAATCTCATAGCACCACTTGCTGCCGATTTATTACCCGTACCTGGCATTGAGATAGGCACAGCCAGCGCAGGTGTGCGCAAAGCCAACCGCAAAGATGTCACTGTTTTTAAGCTCGCTTCAGGCTCCAGTGTGGGCGCTGTCTTTACTCAAAACCGTTTTTGCGCAGCCCCTGTTCAAGTCTGTCAAAGTCATCTGAAAGCCAAGCAAGGCATCCGCGCTTTGGTCATTAATACAGGTGTTGCCAACGCGGGAACAGGTGAATCCGGTTTGTTACATGCCAACCAAGTTTGCCAAGCCTTGGCAGAACTTCTCCATGTCCAAGCCGATCAGGTTTTGCCGTTTTCTACTGGCGTGATCATGGAGCCCCTACCCGTGCAGCGCATTGTGGATGGGCTGCCAACAGCTTTAGCCGATTTGGCACAAGACCATTGGTCACAGGCAGCTACTGCCATCATGACCACAGACACCTTGCCCAAGGCAGTAAGTCGTCAGATTCAAATCGATGGCGTGACTGTCACCATCACCGGCATCTCTAAAGGTGCTGGGATGATTCGCCCCAATATGGCCACCATGCTGGGCTTTATCGCAACAGATGCCTGCATATCACCCGCCTTGATAGATGGCTTGGCTTTGGATTTAGCGCAAGCTTCTTTCAACCGCATCTCCATCGATGGCGATACGTCTACCAACGACTCTTTTGTGGTCATGGCCTCATGCAAAGCATTACATGCACCCATTGACAGTTGGGCTAGCAGCCACGGCCAAGAACTTAAACAAGTACTCACTGATGTTGCACGATGGCTGGCACAGGCCATTGTGCGAGACGGTGAAGGTGCCACCAAGTTCATCACTGTCATGGTTGAGGGTGGAAAAAACAGTGCGGAGTGTTTGCAAGCCGCTTACGCAATTGCCCACTCCCCTTTGGTAAAAACCGCTTTTTTTGCCAGCGACCCCAATCTTGGCCGTATCTTGGCTGCAGTGGGCTATGCTGGCATCACAGATTTGGCGCAAGACAAGATTGAGCTTTTTTTGGACGACGTCCATGTCGTCACTCGAGGCGGAAGGCATTCCGCATACCTTGAAGAAGACGGCAAGCGGGTCATGAAGCAGTCTGAGATCACGGTGCGTGTTGTCCTCGGTCGAGGCGACGCCCGTGAAACTGTTTGGACCTGCGACCTGAGCCACGACTACGTCACCATCAACGCTGACTACAGAAGCTGATATGGCCATCAACGAGCATTTAGAGCGTATGTTGCTCAGGGCCGAAACCTTGATGGCGCGTATCGAATCGGTACTTCCCCAAGCACTGCACGCACCCGACTGGCGTGCCAGTATTGCTTTTCGTTACCGCAAACGCAGCAACGGACACGGTGTTCTCGAACCCGTCAAACATGTGGCCACTTTGTCTTTGGATGATCTGAAAGAAATTGACGTTCAAAAAGAAAAAATTCAACGCAATACTTTGCAATTTGTTCAAGGCTTGCCTGCAAACAATGTATTGCTCACAGGTGCGCGAGGCACAGGAAAATCCTCTTTGATCAAAGCCTGCTTGCAAACCTATGCGCCCCAAGGTTTGCGCTTGATTGAAGTCGATAAGCAAGACATGGTGGACCTGCCCGACATCATCGATGTGGTTGCAAGCAGGTCCGAAAAATTCATCATCTTTTGTGATGACTTAAGCTTTGAAGAAGGTGAGCCTGGCTACAAGGCATTGAAATCTATTCTTGATGGCACGGTCGCTGCGGCCACACCCAATGTGTTGATTTACGCGACCAGCAATCGACGCCATTTATTGCCTGAGTACATGAAGGACAACCTTAGCTACAGCCACACGGATGATGGAGAGGTCCACCCAGGCGAGGTGATTGAAGAGAAGATTTCTTTGTCTGAGCGTTTTGGTTTATGGATCAGCTTTTATCCTTTTAGCCAAGAGGCCTATTTGCTGATAGTTGATCAGTGGCTCACATCTTTAAGTGTTCCGCGTGACCTGATCACCAAGGCACGTCCAGAAGCTTTGGTGTGGGCGCTCGAGCGTGGTTCGCGCAGCGGTCGTGTGGCTTTTCAGTTTGCAAGAGACTTTGCAGGGCGGCTTGGTGCACACTGACCCTCTTCGCTTGTCTGCCACCCAAGTTGGGCAGGTGCGGGTTGCAGATGGGCAGATACCTCGCCCAGAAGGTGCTGGCCAAAGACCAATGACGCAAGTGGCTGTAGGTGTTTTGATACGTTCAGACGGGTCTTTTTTATTGACCACCCGACCTGAAGGAAAGGCTTATGCGGGGCACTGGGAGTTTCCGGGTGGCAAAGTCGAGCAGGGTGAGACAGTCGAGCAAGCGCTTACGCGAGAACTTCGCGAGGAACTGGGCATTGAGGTGACGCGTTGTGTAGCTTGGCAAACCGAGTGCATTGATTACCCTCATGCGTTGGTGCAACTGCATTTTTACAAAGTGTTTGAATGGCAAGGTGAGTTGCAAATGCGTGAAGGTCAGCAGTTTGCGTGGCAGAGTTTGCCTGTGCAGGTGTCACCGGTATTGCCGGGCACATTGCCTGTATTAGAGTGGCTGGCTCAGGCGCAAAGTTCTATTTCAAACTCGGCATTTTCAGTAGCCGCTTGAGGCTTACCTTCCCAATTTTGATGGACGAGTCTGACCCAGACCATCATTCTGTTGCCGCTGATCTCGGGCACCAAACCCAGAGAAGGGTTTATGAACACTCGCATCATTTGAAATCGCCCCTGAGGCAGCGCCTGTTGAAACTGTCCGTTGTTGGCGATAACGCGCTGTGCCGCACCACTCTCGCGTAACAAACGCATCAACAGCACTACACTGTCGTTGAGCGCCTTCAGAGGCTCTGACCATTTCAAAATATCTAGGCGTCGCACATCTGGATCCAATTGTTTCCAAGCATGGTAAGAAGGAAGGTCAAAAGCACAGGTGCCACCAGGAATTGCAACACGGTTGCGCAAACTGCTTAGAAAATCGTTCTCGCTCACGCAGTGACCAATCCGACTGCCAATGGTATTGAAACCGCTTAAGCACTGGTCAATTTTTTGTAGCAATTCATCCAACACTTCTACGGACACCGATGGGTTGCCACGGTAGCTATTGAACAGTTGTTTGTGCCTATCGAGTTCTTTCAATATGTCAGACTTCAAATCTGATCGCCCCCCAACATCCACAATTTCGAACAGGGTGGTGAGGGCAAAGTGATGATCAATTTCAGAGGAGCGTAGCAAAAGTTGCTCAAAACGCTCCAGCAAATATTCAAGTCGCAAGTACGTGCGAATTCGCTCATTAAATGGGTGTTCGTAAAGAATCACAATACTTCGCAGGTTGGTAAAAAGCAACTGCTAAATCATAACCGCTCAAATGGGGTTTTCGCCTTGACTATGCCTAAATGGGCTCCCACGCATCGGCTTGCTTTTGCAAAGCGCTTAAATCGTCGTTGTCGTTATCAATGACCCAGTTGGCCACTGCCAGCCGTTCTTGTCGGCTGGCCTGGTTGTCTATCACCGCCTGCGTCTGTGCCTGAGTCCACCCGTTTCTGGTCATGACGCGGGAAAGTTGCCTGCTCTGGCTGCAATCCACCACGATGATGCCGTCGAGTTGCCCCTGCCAATCAGATGACTCGACCAACAGAGGAATGTCTAAGATTGCCAAGGGTTCTCCCTTGTCTTTGATGGAAGCTAGTTTCTCCGCAATCGATGCGCGAATAAGAGGGTGCAAAATAGTTTCCAACCGCACCCTAGCCTCAGGTTGACTAAACACCAAAGTACGCATTTGGCTTCTGTCCATGCTGCCATCCAATGCTATAGCGCTATCACCGAAAGCCGCGCGTACCTTCGCAATTGCCAAGCCGCCTAAACCGGTCAGCTCCCTAGAGACAGCATCCGCATCAATCAATGCAAAACCGCGTGCTGACAACATCGCGCCAAAGGTGGATTTGCCGCTGCCGATGCCGCCTGTCAGGCCAATGCGTTTGAATGCGGGATGTTGCATATGCCCCGCAGTCTATAAGAAAGCCTAAAGCACTTGTCCCAATTGAAAGACGGGTAAGTACAGAGCCACCACAAGACCTCCCATGAGAAGACCCAGCACCACCATCATGGCAGGCTCTAAAAGTTGCGTGAACTGACGCAACAGATTATCAACTTGAGCATTGAATTGATGAGCTACTTTGGCCAGCAGTGTGTCCAAGGCCCCGCTTTGCTCACCCACGCCAACCAGTTCTATCAACATGGCTGGGAACACATGTGCTTGGGAAGGATTGGTCGAAAGGCTTTCCATTGCAGCGGCTACCGAGACACCTTGGCTGATTTTGGAGCGAATAAAGATGGTGGACATACCGATGCAACGGTTGGTGCTGCTGGCCGCAACCACCTCCAAAGCGTCCAGCATGGGGACACCTGCTTTGAGTAAATCAGACAGCGTAAGCGTCCACAACGCTAACTGGCTTTGATGAACCATTGGGCCTAGCAAAGGCAAGCGTAAAAGAGTGGAGTCGCGCCAAAGTTGAAAACCAGGTTTGTTCATGGCCAACCTTGCTGGGATATATAAACTGCAAAGGGCAAGCGTAGCAAACACAGCGCCGCCGTTCGTTATCCAGCGACTCATGTGCACCACTGACAGGGTCAGCGCTGGCAAGTCAGCACCAAGAGAAGAAAAAATACCTTCAAACACAGGGACCACCCACACCATGATGACGGTGACAACCACGACGGTGATTAAAAGGACTGCACATGGATAGGCCAATGCAGTGCGAATCTGAGACTGAAGGGCTTGTCGCTTTTCAAGTAAAACAGCTAAGCGTTCCAACACTTGGTCAAGGTTTCCTGCCATTTCAGCGGCACCCACCAACTCGCAATACAAGGTATCAAAGTAGTCCAATTGCCTGAGGGCGTGGTGAAAACTGCTGCCCTGCTTAAGAGACACACACAGGCGAGCAATCAAATGGCGCATATCTGTCGATTGTTCTGACTTGGCCATGGACGTCAAGGAGTCAAGCAAGGGCAAACCTGCAGCCACCAGTGTGGCAAGTTGACGAGTGAAATGACAACGCTGCCGAAGTGCTGAGGTCATGATGAAGTGGCACCCCAGACTTCTTCATGGGATGTGATGCCAGCACAAGCTTTCATCAAGCCAGCTTCACGAAGTGTGAGCACACCATTTTGCTTGACCTGATTGGCAATGCTGAGCGTATCCAAGCCCGAAATCATCATGGATTGAATGTCTGTTGTCATTGGCAGGACTTGGTGAATGCCCACTCTGCCCTTGTAGCCATTGACGCAATGCACACAGCCAACTGGGGTGTACCTGTTCTCATTGGGCACTTTGTATTTGCAATGCAGGCAAAGCTTACGCACCAGTCTTTGCGCACAAATCAGAATGACACTGCTGGCCACATTGAAATCAGCAACACCCAACTGGCAAAGACGGGTGAGTGCAGATGTTGCATCGTTGGTGTGAAGGGTTGATAACACCAAATGCCCAGTCTGCGCGGCTTTTGAGGCGATATCGGCAGTTTCACTGTCGCGTATTTCGCCCACCATCACCACATCAGGGTCTTGCCGTAGCAAGGCTCGCAGTGTTTGTGCAAAACCCAGCCCAGATTTTTCGTTCACATTGATTTGGTTGATGCCAGGCAACACAATCTCGCAGGGGTCTTCTACTGTCGAGATATTGATTTTCGATGAGTTCAAGTGATGCAAACAGCTGTAAAGCGTCAAGGTTTTACCGGAACCCGTGGGGCCTGTTATTAATATCATGCCATTGGGTCGCTGTAATGCGGTGAGCAAATCATCGAGTTGCTGTGACTCAAACCCCAGGTCGTTGAGGTTTAACTGCTGCGACAGAAAATTCTGAATACGCAGAACTATTTTTTCGCCATGCACTGTGGGTAAGCAACTGACCCGCATATCTATCGGTGAAGTGTTGACAGAGATGCGTAATCGTCCGTCTTGGGGTAAGCGCTTTTCAGAAATATCCATGCGCGACAGCACTTTGATCCGCGAGATGATGCGGTCCTTTAATTGTGCATGGGGTGATGGCCGCTCTTGCAAATGACCATCGATACGGACCCGCACCCTGAGTAAATTTTCAAAAGGCTCTAAATGGATATCTGACGCCGCATCGGCCAAAGCTGTGGCAAAAAAATGCGTCAACCAGTCAACCGCTTGCTGGTCTTGATCGGTGGCAGAGGAGGGGTAGGACAGTGAAACCATGGGGCCCACTGTAAAAAAAAAGAATTGATACAGGCGTAAGTTGCACTCAAAAAATGAAGCAGAGCAGGCCCGAGTAAGGAAATTGAGCGGCGTGTTATCGGCGCTTGCTGTGCAAAAGACTCACATTCATTTCTGCTGAAAGCGTGGAGGCATAAAACTTTTCGATCATTTCCACAGATGTACGAGCATTTCGCGCCAAGGTCAGCAAATCGATATTACCGCCGTAAATCAATCTAAAGGTGATGGCACTGTGGCGCAAACTGTAAAACGTGCGGTCGTTGCCATGAGGGCCTTGTTTGAGGTTCAGGTCTTTCAATATCCAGTTGAAGCACCAACCCACAATATCCAAAACCAAGCGTCTGTTTTTGACTTCTGGGAAAAACACATAGTCGTCAGGTGCGCCATAGCCCTGAGCTTTTTGGTACTCCAAAATATGTTTAAAAAGTGGAACGGCTGGTGCCAAGCTGACGGTGGCAGATTTATGGCGTTTCACCTCGGGCATGGTCAGGCGCAGGTAGTGGTAGCTGCCATTGATGATTTCAATGTGTTGATTTTTCAGTTGACGAACATCCCCTGGGCGCATGAAGGTGTAGACCATGAACCGTATGAGCCAATTGATTTCCACCGGCATCTGGTGGTAGGCGCTGCGCATCCATGCACGTTTGCCTTCACCCCAGTCGGTGAAGGTTTGGCCTTGCAGTTCTTTGGATTTACGCAAAATAGCTTTGTATTCGGTGACAGTAAAACCTCCGCGTGAATTGGGTTGTGCCTTCAGGGGGGGGAAACTCGGCACCGAGGAGAGAATTTTTTTGCGCTCTAGCAAGCGCAGCACTTTGCGCATTTGTGCGATATAGCCTTGCATGGTGGAGGCGGAAAGCTTCTTCTCGGTCATGTGACGAATAAAGTCTTCCAAGACCTGAATATCAATCTTGTGTAAAGGTTTGTCTTTGAGAAACTCAAAAATCAAGCCTTCGAGCCTGATTTTGGTCATCACATAAGAGTTGTGGCGAATTTCATCGCGTTGCACTTTCTCTAACTCAGCTTTCAAGATATCTTCGATCAGGTTGTGCAGCAGTTGCTGGTTTTTCATGCCTGTGGGGTAGTTGTCCTCGTTCCTCTCTTGGGTACCCAGACCTTCAGCCTCCAGACTTTCATAAATGAAACGAGCGCACATCATGGCTTCTGGCTGGTCCACGGTTTTCAGGCTTTTGGTGATGTACTTGCCCTGCACGAAGTAGCGCATTTGCCAAAACTTGCTTCCCGCAATACGAAATATCTTCAGTTTTTTGGGCAAGCCATCGACATTGGTCATGCTGGACTTGATGACCGCACTGCGACTGCGCGTGGTGAGATAAGCCTCATCGTTGGAGGCATTCACCACCGACTGTCTGACAGTGTTCATATAACCTTATCAATAAAAATAGCAAATATTTATAAATTTATTTATTTGTTATTTGTATTTAAATTCAAAAAAATCATTAAAACAATGAAATTTATAATATTTAAGTGATATGTTCATAGTACATAACTCCATCAAAATAGGTAATACTGAATTTTAAATATAAATTTATATAAAAATCAAGTAGATACAGAATTAAATTAAAAAAATGTTCAATAACCCTCGTTGCACTCGCAGCAATTTCAGCCATCACTGGCGCTATGGCTGATGCCACTATTTACGGCAATATCGATCAAGCTTATACAAAAAGCAGAACCACAGTTGCTGGAACACAAACCAAAAGCACGACAGGAATGTCCTCTTACCAAATGGGCTCAAGCCAAGTTGGCTTCAAAGGTGAAGAAGACCTTGGCGGCGGCTTGAAAGCTTCATTCCTGCATGAAATGGGTGTGACTACAGAAGCAAACGATAACAATATGACAACCCGTCAGGCTTATGTTGGCCTAAGCGGTGGTTTCGGTGCTGTGCGTATTGGTAAACAATACTCCGCTTCATTCCTCAACTTGATCAGTGCTGACCCCTTTGGCGCCACTGGCGGCTCTGGCGCTTTGTACGTAGGCAATTTATTGTTAGGCAATCAAGGTACAAGCGGTGACAACCCCCTTCGCCAAGACGACGGTATCCAATATGATTTGCCCACATTTATTCCTGGCGTAAA
>Ga0114971_10000708_pt1 | contig 22432 bp, 31 predicted proteins | sample M_140625_MF_Meta_FD_87320 | JGI IMG/M metagenome (GOLD analysis project Ga0114971, IMG submission 87320) | Freshwater microbial communities from Lake Montjoie, Canada to study carbon cycling - M_140625_MF_MetaG | ecosystem: Environmental > Aquatic > Freshwater > Lake | place: Lake Montjoie...
AATTTGACGTCGGAAGGGATCGCGAGACGGGTGTCTCTCGATTGCCGCACCAACTTCCGGCGCGCCGAGGGTCCCCGTTCGCGCTGCAGTGGCGAATGTACCCGGCGAGAGCGGATGGATACCAATCCTGCCGTCGTGGCGAGTTATTCGTGCTGCGATGTGTCAGGGTGAATGGTCCAGCCGCATTTTTGCTCCCAGACGTCTGGGGTAGGGCACGAAGGCAGTCGAGAAGGCGCAGGAATCGAATACGAGTATCCATAATATCGCGGCGGCACAGTCTGCCTCGAACGACGCAAATACGGGATTCTGATTACGATGGCTCGCGACACCGAACTGAAGTACTATCGCAATATCGGCATCATGGCCCACATTGATGCCGGGAAAACCACGACGACTGAGCGCATCCTGTACTACACAGGAAAGTCGCACAAGATCGGCGAGGTGCACGATGGTGCGGCTACGATGGATTGGATGGAGCAGGAGCAGGAGCGCGGCATCACGATCACGTCGGCCGCGACCACGTGCTTTTGGAAGCGCGCTGGCGACAGCCATGTGATCGGCAACCAGACGGGCCCCGAGTATCGCATCAACATCATCGACACACCGGGCCACGTGGACTTCACCGTCGAAGTGGAGCGCTCGCTCCGCGTGCTCGACGGCGCGGTCGCGCTGCTGGATTCGGTCGCCGGTGTGGAGCCGCAGACGGAGACGGTGTGGCGTCAGGCCGATCGGTATCTCGTGCCGCGCCTCATCTTCTCAAATAAGATGGACCGCGTGGGCGCGAACTTCGATCGTTGCATGGCGATGATCAAGGACCGCCTCTCGAAGGATGCGTATCCGCTGCAGCTGCCGGTGGGCTCTGGTGAACTGTTCACCGGCCACGTCGACCTCATCGAGCGCAAGCAGTACATCTTCGACGAAGACACACTTGGGAAGACCTTCACCGTCGCCGGCGTGCCGGACGACATGAAGGACGCCGTTGAGAAGGCGCGTCATGAGCTGGTCGAAGCGGCGGTGCAGCACGATGACGAGCTGATCGAGAAGTACTTCAGCGGCGTCGAGTTGACGGTCGAAGAGATCCGCCAGGCGATTCGATCGGCGACGATCAAAATGAAGTTCATCCCCGTGCTCTGTGGCGCCTCGTTCAAGAACAAGGGCGTGCAGGCGCTGCTCGACGCGGTCATCGACTATCTGCCGTCGCCGCTCGACGTGCCCCCGATGCAGGGGCATCTCCCAGGCCAGGACGACACGTTCGAGACGCGTGAAGTGAGCGACGATGCGCCGTTCTCGGCGTTGGCGTTCAAGATCGCGACCGATCCGTTCGTCGGAAAGTTGACCTTCTTCCGTTGCTATTCGGGCAGCATCAAGGCTGGCAGCTACGTGTACAACGCGTCGAAAGACAAGCGTGAGCGCGTGGGCCGTCTGCTGCAGATGCATGCCAACAAGCGCGAGGAGATCGAGGAAGTCCGCGCTGGCGATATTGCCGCCGCGATCGGCCTCAAGGACACCCGCACCGGCGACACGATGGCCGATGAGGATCGTCCGATCATTCTCGAGGCGATGAAGTTCCCGAACCCCGTCATCGACGTCGCGATTGAGCCGAAGACCAAGGCCGACCAGGACAAGCTCGCGATCGCGTTGAGCAAGCTGGCCGAAGAAGACCCGACGTTCCGTGTGCACTCGGACGCCGAGACCGGTCAGACGATCATCTCCGGGATGGGTGAGCTGCATCTTGAGATTATCGTCGATCGAATGATGCGCGAGTTCAAGGTGGACGCGAACGTCGGTCGCCCGCAGGTGGCATACCGCGAGACGATCCGCAAGACCGTGCAGAAGGTGGAAGGGAAGTTTGTCCGCCAGTCTGGTGGTAAGGGTCAGTACGGCCACGTCGTGATCAACGTGATGCCGGCCGAACTCGGTCAGGGCTTCGTGTTCGAAGACAAGATCGTGGGCGGCGTGATTCCGCGTGAGTTCATCAAGCCGGTGGAAGCCGGCATCAAGGAAGCGCTCGAGAACGGTATTTATGCCGGCTACCCGATGGTGGACGTGAAGGTTGAGCTGATTTATGGCTCGTACCACGACGTCGACTCGAGCGAAATGGCGTTTAAAATCGCGGGTTCGATGGCGGTGAAGGAGGGCGTGCGGTTGGCGTCCCCGGTGCTGCTTGAGCCGGTGATGAATGTGGAAGTCGTCTCGCCGGAAGCGTACATGGGCGACGTGCTGGGCGACATCTCCTCGCGTCGTGGCAAGATCGGCGGCATGACGCAGCGTGGCGAGGCGCAGGTCATCTCGGCAAGCGTGCCGCTCAGTGAGATGTTCGGGTACTCGACCAAGTTGCGCTCGATGTCACAGGGGCGCGCGGTGTACTCGATGGAGTTCGCGCACTATGACGAAGTGCCGAAGTCGAAGGCAGAAGAGATTATTGCGAAGGTGAAGGCATAAGCAGGTTTCGGCAGTAGGTAGGGAGTTTCGAGCGCAACATCCGGGTTTCCATCAACCAACTAGCAGCAGGATTCGACAATGGCCAAGGCAAAGTTCGAGCGCAATAAGCCGCACGTGAACGTCGGTACGATCGGTCACGTGGACCACGGCAAGACGACGACCACCGCGGCGCTGACGAAGGTGTCGGCCGACCTCGGCTTCGGCACCAAGTACATCGCATACGATCAGGTCGCGAAGGCGTCTGAGTCGCAGGGCCGTCGTGACCCCACGAAGATCCTGACGATTGCCACGTCGCACGTTGAGTACGAGACGGCCAACCGTCACTACGCCCACGTCGACTGCCCAGGCCACGCGGACTACGTCAAGAACATGATCACGGGTGCTGCGCAGATGGACGGCGCGATCCTCGTGGTGAGCGCGGTCGACGGCCCGATGCCGCAGACCCGTGAGCACATCCTGCTCGCGAAGCAGGTCAACGTGCCGAAGGTCGTCGTGTTCCTGAACAAGTGCGACCTCGTTGAGGACGCCGAGCTTCTGGATCTCGTCGAGCTCGAAGTGCGTGAACTGCTCTCCAAGTACGGCTTCGACGGCGACAACGCCCCGGTCGTGCGTGGCGCGGCGATCCGTGCGATCGAAGGCGAACAGCAGTGGGTGGACTCGATCAAGGCGCTGTACGACGCTCTTGATACGTACATCCCGGAGCCGATGCGCGAAGTCGACAAGCCGTTCCTGATGCCGGTCGAAGATGTGTTCTCGATCACCGGTCGTGGCACGGTGGCGACGGGCCGTATCGAGCGTGGCAAGATCAAGGTGGGCGAGGAAATCGCCCTCGTCGGTTTCCACTCGGACAAGAAGTCCGTGGTGACGGGCGTCGAAATGTTCCGCAAGCTGCTGGATGACGGTCAGGCCGGTGACAACGTCGGTCTTCTGCTCCGCGGCGTGGACAAGAAGGACATTGAGCGCGGCATGGTGTTGGCGAAGCCAGGCTCGATCCCCCCGCACACCAAGTGCGAGGCCGAGGTCTACGTGCTCACGAAGGATGAAGGCGGCCGTCACACGCCGTTCTTCAAGGGATACCGCCCGCAGTTCTATTTCCGCACGACGGACGTAACGGGCTCGATCGAGCTTCCGGCCGGCACGGAGATGGTGATGCCGGGTGACAACATCCAGATGACCATCGAGTTGATCACGCCGATCGCCATGGAAGAGGCGCTTCGCTTCGCGATTCGCGAGGGCGGCCGCACGGTGGGCGCTGGCGTCATCACGAAGATCCTCGCGTAAGCAGAACTGGACCTACCGGCGCCGTCGCATCGGCGGCGCCGGGCGGGTCTCTTCACTGAGAGTAACATGGCTGGCAGAATCCGTATCCGTTTGAAGGCGTTCGACCACGCGGTGATTGACCAGGCCGCTGCTGACATTGTGCGCACGGCCGAAAAGACCGGGGCGCAGGTGTCGGGGCCGATTCCGCTCCCGACGAAGACGCAGCGTTGGACTGTTCTCCGGTCCCCGCACGTCGACAAGAAGTCACGTGAGCAGTTTGAGTTGAAGACGCACAAGCGGGTGATCGATATTCTCGATTCCCGCGCCCAGACGGTGGACGCGCTGACGAAGCTCGATCTGCCAGCCGGTGTGGACGTCGAGATCAAGGTTCAGTAGTTCTTAGCAGACGTACCGCGCGCGAGTGCATCCGGGGATTCTCCCCCGCATCGGTCGCGCGGCACGCCACAGTCCAACGGCAGTCTTCCGGCGTGCGCGCCGGGCCGTGACTACGCCACGAGGAAACAATGATCGGTATTATTGGCAGAAAACTGGGGATGACCCAGATCTTCAATGCGGCGGGGCAGCAGATCCCGTGCACAGTGGTTGAGGCCGCTCCGAATCCAGTCACGAAGGTCATGACGAAGGATGCGGCGGGCTTCGATTCCATCGAACTCGGCTTTGAGTCGCAGCGCACGGCGCGCGATTCCAAGAAGGGCGAGCGGGATCCCAAGGGCAGTCGTGCAGCAGCGGCGGAGATCGGACATGCGGCGAAGGCCGGGTTGTCTGCGGCTCCGGCGTTTCTCCGCTCGTTCCGTCTCGACGACGCGCCGGGGAAGAACCCGGAAGTGCCGTCGTACAAGGTCGGTGACGTGATCACCGTCGGCGTTTTCGCCGAAGGGGACACCGTCAAGGTGACCGGCACCTCGAAGGGCCGCGGTTTCCAGGGCGTAGTGAAGCGCTGGAACTTCGCGGGTGGCCCGAACACGCACGGCAACACGAAGCACCGTCGTCCTGGCTCGATCGGAGCCGGCACGGACCCGTCGCGCGTCATCAAGGGCAAGAAGATGCCGGGCCATTACGGTGCCGAGCGCGTCACGCAGACGCACCTTCGCGTAGAGAAGATCGACGCGGAGCGCAACCTGATCTACATCCGCGGTTCTGTCGCCGGTCCGAAGAATGGGATCGTCCTCGTCCGCAAGCAGGGTTAACCGATGGCTGACACGATGAACATTGACGCTGCCGCGTTCACCGCAAAGGGAACGCCGCGCGACCGTATGGCCCTTCCGGGCACGGTGTTTGATGGCACGGTCAACGTGCCCGTCATGCACCAGGCCGTGAAGGCGTACTTGGCCAATCAGCGCCAGGGCACGCACAGCACGAAGACGCGTGGCGAAGTGATCGGTGGTAACCAGAAGCCGTGGAAGCAGAAGGGAACCGGCCGCGCCCGCTCGGGCTCGACGCGTTCGCCCGTCTGGGTCGGCGGTGGTACGGTGTTTGGTCCGCGTCCTCGCAAGTACACGGAGACCGTGCCGCGCCAGGTGCGTGCACTGGCTCGGAAGAGCGCGCTCAATGCGCGCGCCAGCGAAGGCGCACTGCACGTGATCGATGCGTTCCAGTGGGACGCGCCGAAGACGTCGCAGATGTTGCAGCTGATCGCGCGTCTGGAGCTCACGGGCAAGAAGGTGCTCGTGCTGACCGATGGCGTGAAGTCGAATGTGTTCCTGTCGGGCCGGAACCTGCAGAACGTGCATGTGCTGCCGTACAGCGACGTGTCGACGTACCACATTTTGTGGTCGCACACGGTGCTGATCGAGTCGGCTGCTCTGGGAGAGGCGCTCGCGCCGATCGCGGAGAAGGACGTCGCGAAGGTGAAGGTCCGTAAGGCTGTACCGAAGGCTGAGGCCGCTGCAAAGGCTCCTGCCAAGAAGAAGGCCGCTGCCCCGAAGGCCGAAAAGGCTGAGAAGGCGCCGGCCGCGAAGAAGAAGGCCGCTGCTCCGAAGGCCGAGAAGGCCGCGGCGCCCAAGAAGACTGCCGCGAAGCCGGCGGCCAAGAAGAAGGGGAAGTAATCAATGGCAACGCTCCTCCGTACCATCGTGCGCCCGATCGTCACCGAGAAGAGCTCGGCGGCTTACCAGGATCGTGGCGAGTACACCTTCGAAGTGCATCCGGAAGCGAACAAGCAAGCGATCAAGCAGGCGATCGAAACGCTGTTCGGTGTCAAGGTGACGGGTGTGTGGACCTCCCAGCAGCGCGGCAAGTTGAAGCGCGTGGGAACCCGCTCCGGCCTACGGCCGCGCTGGAAGAAGGCCATCGTGACGCTGAAGGCTGGCGACACGATCGAGATCTTTGAGGGCTGAGGCATATGGGTATCCGCCAGTTCAAGCCGGTCACCAAGAGCTCGCGCTTCCGCTCGATTTCGGACTTCGACACCATCACGCGTTCTACGCCTGAGAAGTCGTTGGTCGAACCGAAGCCGAAGAGCGGCGGGCGTGACAATCACGGCCACATCGCGATGCGCCGCATCGGCGGTGGACACAAGCAGATGTATCGCGTCATCGACTTCAAGCGCAACAAGTTTGGTGTGGTCGGCACGGTCAAGGAGATCGAGTATGATCCCAACCGTTCGGCTCGCATCGCACTGATCGAGTACCCCGACGGGGAGAAGCGCTACATCATTCACCCGAAGGGACTGAAGCAGGGCGACACGGTGGTGTCGGGTCCGGGCGCCGATGTGCGCAACGGAAACGCGCTGCCGCTCAAGGAGATCCCGCTCGGTACCGCGGTGCACTGCGTCGAGATCACGCCCAAGAAGGGCGCGCAGATGGCGCGTTCGGCCGGCACGAGTGTGCAGGTGGTGGCGAAGGAAGGCGATTACGTGACGTTGCGCATGGCCTCGACGGAAATGCGTATGGTGCACGGCACCTGCCTAGCCACGATTGGTGAAGTTGGCAACGCTGAGCATGAGCTCAAGTCGGCCGGTAAGGCCGGAGCGAGCCGTTGGGCTGGCAAGCGCCCGAAGGTCCGCGGCGAAGTCATGAACCCAGTGGATCACCCGCACGGTGGCCGTACACGCGGCGGTCGTAACGTGGTGAGCCCGTGGGGCAAGAAGGAAGGCGTCAAGACGCGTAATAAGAAGAAGCCGTCGGAGCGCCTGATCGTGCGCGGACGGAAGCGCGGCAAGGCGACTCAGTAACCGGGATACGATACTATGGCGAGAAGCATTAAGAAGGGCCCGTTTGTCCAGGACAGCCTGATGAAGCGCGTCCAGGGCATGAACGCCCGCAGTGAGAAGAAGGTCATCAAGACCTGGTCGCGCGCCAGCACGGTGTTGCCTGATTTTGTCGGGCATACGTTCGGGGTGCACAACGGCAACAAGTTTATCCCGGTCTACGTGACGGAGAACATGGTCGGGCATAAGCTCGGCGAGTTCTCTCCGACGCGTCTGTTCCGCGGGCACACGGCAGCGGGAGCAGCGGCGAAGCCGTCCGTTTCCGCGGCACCGGCGAAGTCGCCGGCCGGCAAGGGAGGCAAGTAACCCATGACCGGAGCACGCGCGATTCAGCGTACGGCACGTCAGTCGCCGTACAAGATGCGCCTGGTGATTGATCAGGTGCGGGGAATGAACGTCAACGATGCGCTCGCGTTGTTGAAGTTCAGCAAGAAGCACGCGGCGAAGCAGATCGAGAAGGTGCTGCGGAGCGCGATCGCGAACGCCGAGCAGGCAGCGCGGAACGCGAACACCTCGATCGACGTCGACGCGTTGTACCTGACGCACGCCATCGTGAACGAAGGGCCGAAGCTTAAGCGCTTCACCCCGGCCGCGATGGGCCGTGCTACTCCGATTCACAAGCGCACGAGCCACATCGACATCATCGTGTCCGAGAAGGAAGGGCGATAATGGGACAGAAGACTAATCCGATCGGCTTTCGCCTCGGCATCTCGAAGACGTGGCGTTCGAAGTGGTATGCCAAGAAGGACTTTCCGGCGCTGTTGCAGGAGGATGAACTCCTCCGCAAGTATCTGAAGGCGCGTCTCTCGGGTGCCGCGATCAGCGACATCACGATTGAGCGGAAGCCGGGCAAGGTGGTGGTGACGATTCACACCGGTCGTCCGGGTGTGGTCATCGGCAAGAAGGGTCAGGCGGTGGAGGAGCTGAAGAACGAACTCCAGCAGCTGACCGGGAAGGAAGTTGGGGTGAATGTCGAGGAGATCAAGCGTCCGGAGATCGAGGCGCAGTTGGTTGCCGACAACATCTCGGCGCAGCTGGCGCAGCGTATTTCGTTCCGTCGCGCGATGAAGCGTGCGGTGCAGAGTGCCATGCGTATGGGCGCAGAAGGCATCAAGGTGAAGTGCAGTGGTCGTCTGGGCGGCGCCGAGATTGCGCGCGTCGAGGGCTACCATGAGGGGCGAGTGCCTCTGCACACGCTGCGTGCGAACATCGACTACGCCACGAGCACGGCGAAGACGACGTTCGGCACGATCGGCGTCAAGATTTGGATCTTTAAGGGCGAGATCGTCGAGGACCGTCGTGGCAAGACGTACTCGTCGGACGCGTAAGGGAGGAGACAAATAATGCTCGCACCGAAGCGCGTGAAGTTCCGCAAAATGTTCAAGGGGCGTACCAACGGGATCGCGACCCGTGGCGCCGAGGTGTCCTTCGGGCACTTTGGGCTACAGGCGCTGGAGCCTGGTTGGGTGACGGCCCGTCAGATTGAAGCCGCACGTGTGGCGCTCACGCGTCATATCAAGCGCGGTGGTAAGGTGTGGATCCGGATTTTCCCGGACAAGCCGATCACGAAGAAGCCGGCCGAAACCCGAATGGGGAAGGGCAAGGGCTCGCCAGAGTTGTGGGTGGCGGTGGTGCGGCCTGGTCGTGTGATGTTCGAGATCGAAGGTGTGGAACGTGAGTTGGCAAAGAAGGCGCTGGGCCTCGCTTCGGCGAAGCTTGGCATCAAGTCGAAGTTCGTGGCCCGCGAGGAGGCGCATACCGAATGATGAAGGCATCGCAGGTTCGCGAGTTGTCGACCGCAGAGATCGTAACCCGTATCGCGGAACTCGAGCGCGAGCGGTTCAACCTGAAGTTCCGTGGGGCGACGCAGACGTTGGAAGATCCGCTTCGCCTGCGGGGGATTCGCCGCGACATCGCGCGGCTCAAGACGGAGCTGCGCGTGCAGCAGGCCGCGCCGGCCGTTGCGGCGCGCAAGGCGGGAGGTAAGTGACCATGGCTGATATGCAGAGTGCCTCGACGACTGCGCGCGGTGCGCGTAAGACGCGGACGGGGTTGGTGGTGAGCGACAAGATGGCGAAGACGATCGTGGTGCAGATCGAGCGTCGCGTTCCGCATCCCGTGTACGGCAAGATGGTCACCCGGACGAAGCGCTTGAAGGCGCACGACGAGGAAAACTCGGCGAAGACGGGCGACACCGTGCGCATCATGGAGACCCGCCCGCTGTCGAAGGACAAGCGGTGGCGCGTGGTCGAGATTGTCGAACGCGCGCGCTAAGGGAGACGACTAATGATTCAGCAGGAGTCGATGGTTAAAGTGGCGGACAACTCAGGGGCGAAGACGGCCCTGGTGATCCGCGTGCTGGGTGGAACCCGCCGGCGGTATGCCGGGCTTGGGGATATCGTGATCGTTGCGGTGAAGAACGCCTTGCCGAACGGCACGGTGAAGAAGTCCGACGTCGCGCGTGCCGTGGTGGTGCGCACTGTGAAGGAGACGCGACGGAAGGACGGGAGCTACATTCGCTTCGACGAGAACGCCGTGGTCATTATCAATGACAATGGCGAGCCGCGGGCGACACGTATCTTTGGTCCGGTGGCCCGTGAACTGCGCGACAAGCGCTACATGAAGATTGTGTCGCTTGCGCCCGAGGTGATCTGACATGCGTACGCACGTTTATAAGAAGACGCTAGGCAAGCGGAACCGTACGCGTCACGCGATCAATGCGGAGCGCGAGGTGATTCACGTGTCGAAGGGAGACACCGTGAAGGTGGTCCGCGGCGACGATAAGGGAAAGGAAGGGAAGATCATCCGCGTGTACCCGAAGACGGGGCGTGTGCTGATTGAAGGGATCAACATTGTGAAGAAGCATCGCAAGGCGCGCACGGCAGAGGAGCAGTCGGGGATTATCGAGATGCCCGCGCCGATGCATGCGTCCAACGTGATGTTGAAGGACCCGAAGTCGGGTGCACCCACGCGCGTCCGCGCGCGGATCGACGCCGACGGCACGAAGGAGCGGATCAGCGTGAAGTCTGGTGACGCGTTCCCGCGTCCCACCAAGCGCTAATCCGAGGACTGATATCTGATGGCGACCAAGGAAAAGGAACAGAAGAAGGGCGGGAGCAAGCGTCAGGCGGCGGCTCCGGCCCCGCGTGAGGCACATGCGGGTGTGGAATTGCCCGTCCCGGCGCCGCGCCTCCGCAACTATTACGCGAACACGGTTCGTGCGAACCTCTCGAAGCAGTTCGGGCTGTCGAATCCGCATCAGATTCCGAATCTCGAGAAGATCGTCTTGAACGTGGGCATGGGCGAAGCGATCAAGCAGCCGAAGGTGCTGGACGCGGTGGTCGATGAGTTGTCGATTATCGCCGGTCAGCGCCCGACGCGAAAGAAGGCGAAGAAGTCGATCGCCAACTACGGGTTGCGCCAGGGCCAAGAGATTGGCGCGAGCGTGACGCTGCGTGGCAATCGTATGTGGGAGTTTCTCGACCGGTTTGTGACGACGGCGATTCCCCGCATTCGCGATTTCCGCGGCTTGTCGACGCGCGCGTTTGACGGTCGTGGCAACTACAGCCTCGGCGTCAAGGAACAGATGATCTTCCCGGAGATCAACTATGATCAAGTTGAGCAGATCCACGGGATGGACATCACGTTCGTGACCACGACGAACAAGGATGACCAGGCCTTCGCGCTGCTGCGCGAACTCGGTATGCCGTTCCGCGGCGACGATAAGCCGATCGTCGTTCATCACTAAGGGATCCGACCATGGCAAAGAAGAGCAGCACGGAGAAGAACGACCGCCGGAAGAAGATGACCGCCCAGTACGCCGTGAAGCGCGCGGCTGCGAAGGCGATCATGCAGAATCCGAAGTCAACGGACGAGGAGAAGGCGGCAGCGCAGGTGAAGCTGCAGAAGCTGCCGCGCAACTCGGCTCGCGAGCGCATTCGGAACCGGTGCTCGATGACCGGCCGCGCGCGTGGATACGTCGCGATGTTCGGCTTGTCGCGTATGGCATTCCGGGATATGGCGCTGAACGGCCTGATCCCCGGCGTGCGCAAGGCGAGCTGGTAACTGTAGGACCGCTAGTACCAACCATTCACTTCCTGCAGGTCTCGTCGGTAACGACTGGAAACCACAGGAGACAAGGACATACATCATGAGCATGACCGATCCTGTGGCCGATATGCTCACGCGGATCCGCAACGCTTGCGGGTCGAAGCACCGTCGCGTGGACATCCCGGCCTCGAAGCTGAAGCTGGAGATCGCTCGGTTGTTGAAGGAGAACAACTTCATCACCGATTACAAGACTGTTGAAACGGAAGAGGGACGTCCGGTGTTGCGCGTCGTGTTGAAGTACGCGCATGGCGGGCAGTCGGTGATCCGCGAGCTGAAGCGCGTGTCGAGCCCTGGGCTCCGCACGTATGTGGGCGCGACGGAGATTCCGCGCGTGCGCAACGGTCTTGGCCTCGCGATTGTCAGCACCTCGAAGGGGCTGTTGACCGACCGTCAGGCGCGTGCGCAGCGGACTGGTGGTGAGCTTCTTGCCCTCGTCTGGTAAGGAGACTCAGACATGTCGCGTATCGGAAAGTTGCCAATCGAGATCCCCGCGGGAGTGACTATCACGGTGAAGGGTTCGGCCGTGACGGTGAAGGGTCCTAAGGGTGAGCTCCATCGTGTTTTGAATTCGCAGATCAGTGTGTCGGTCGAGGGAACGGTGTGCACGGTGACGCGTCCGTCGGACGAGCCGGTGCACAAGTCGTTGCACGGACTCTCGCGCACCCTTGTGGCCAACATGGTTGAGGGAGTGACGAAGGGTTTCGTGAAGCAGCTGGAGATCACGGGCGTTGGTTACAAGGCGGAAGTGAAGCCCTACGGGCTGCTCATGTCGCTTGGCTACTCGCACACGATTGAAGTGAAGGCCCCGAAGGGGATCTCGCTGACGGCGCCGCAGCCGACGAATGTGTTTGTGTCAGGCGCGGACAAGGAGATTGTGGGGCAGGTGGCGGCCGAGATCCGGTCGTTGCGCAAGCCGGAGCCGTACAAGGGCAAGGGCGTCAAGTACGCGGGCGAAGTCATCCGGCGTAAGGCCGGCAAGGCAGGAGGCAAGTAATGCCAGGGAAAAGAGTACCCAAGGGTCGTGCCAATCTCCGGACGCGTCGTCACATTCGTGTGCGCGCCAAGGTGAAGGGCACGGAGGAGCGTCCGCGGTTGGTGGTGTTCCGCTCGGACAAGCACATTTACGCCCAGTTGGTGAACGACGTCGTGCAGCGCACGATCGTGACGGTCACCGATTCGGGACTGACCGGGAAGAAGACCGAGAAGTCGGTCGAAGTCGGGAAGCGCATCGCCGAGAAGGCGAAGGCCGCCGGCATCAGCAAGGTCGTGTTCGACCGTGCTGGCTACCAGTATCACGGCCGCGTGAAGGCGGTGGCCGACGGTGCCCGCGAAGGCGGGCTGGAGTTCTAAATGGCAGATAACGAAGAGACGACTCCGGCGGCGGCTCCGGCCCCGCGAATGGGTGGCAGCGCGCGCAGCGGTGCGAACCGAAACGGTCCTCCGCGCGGTCGCGGCGGTCCGGGTGGCCCGGGCGGTGGCGCGGGCGGCGGGCGTGGGCGTGGCGGTCCCGGTGGTGGTGCTGGCGGCGGCGGTGGTGCCGGCCGCGGCGGCCCAGGCGGTGGCCCGGGTGGCGGACGCGGTGGTGAAGGCGGCCGTGGCCGTGGCGACCGTGGCGGTCCGGGTGGACCGGGCGGACGCGGGGAGGAAGGGTCGGATCTCGTCGAGAACGTGATCGCGATCAACCGCGTGGCCAAGGTGGTGAAGGGTGGCCGTCGCTTCTCGTTCAACGCGATTGTCGCGGTGGGCGATGGGCAGGGCAAGGTGGGGATCGCGACGGGCAAGGCGAACGAAGTGTCGGAAGCGGTCCGTAAGGCCGTGGACGCCGCGCGTCGTCACATGGTGTCGATCCCGATGACCGGGTCGACTATCCCGCACGAGATTGTTGGATCGCACGGGGCCGGCAAGGTCCTGATGAAGCCGGCCGCTCCTGGTGCCGGTGTGATTGCAGGTGGTGCGGTGCGCGCCGTTATGGAGTGCGTTGGCATCAAAGATATTCTCACGAAGTCGCTGGGTTCCACGAACCCACATAACATGGTGCTTGCCGCGATGCAGGGTCTTCAGGCCCTGACGACGGTTGAGCAGATCGCGCGTGAGCGCGGCGTCGAGGTTTCGTCACTCGGCTACCGCTCGCGTGCCAAGTCGAAGGAGGCCGCGCATGCCTAGGACATTCGTATGGCACCGTTCGCGGGGTCCAAAGACCACGCCACCCGAGACGTTGACGACGGGTAAGGTGCTTATCCAGCAGGTCAAGAGTGGCATCGGGCAGACCGCTCGGATGCGCGCAAACCTTGAGGCGCTCGGTCTCAAGCACCATCAGTCTGCAGTCACGCAGCAGGATTCCCCGTCGCTGCGCGGCATGATCAAGCGGGTGCGTCACCTCGTGACGGTCACCCCTGTTCAGGAGTAATCCCGTGTCGAACGAAAAGATTGGTCTTCATAACCTGGCGCCGGCGCCGGGCTCGCATCGGAACCGCAAGCGGCTTGGCCGTGGTCCGGGCTCCGGCACGGGTAAGACGTCGGGCAAGGGTCACAAGGGTATCAAGGCGCGCTCGGGCCACCATGGTCACGGCGGTAACAAGCCGCACTTCGAGGGCGGTCAGATGCCGATGACCCGCCGTATTCCGAAGCGCGGATTCACGAACCCGTTCCGTATCGAGTCGCAGGTGGTGAGCATCGCCGATCTGGCGTTGCTGACTGCAGGCACCGAGGTGACGCGTGAGTCGCTGGTCGCGGCTGGTCTGATCAAGACCGCGAAGGGACCGGCGAAGCTCCTGGCCAACGGCGAGATCACCCACGCGGTGACGGTCAAGGGCATCAAAATGAGTGCGCAGGCTCGCGAGAAGATCGTCGCGGCCGGCGGAACTGTCGAGGAATAACATGGCTCAGGCGAATCCCGCGGCGGCGGTCGCGAACATCTACCGCACGCCGGAGCTCTGGGAAAAGATTGTGTTCACCTTCATCTGCCTGGTCGTGTACCGGGTGGGTTCGCACGTCGCCGCTCCTGGCGTCGATGTGCAGGCGATGGTGGATTTCTTCCAGAACCAGTCGAATGGCGGGGGCCTCCTCGGCCTCTATGACCTGTTCGTCGGCGGGAATCTCTCGCGCGCCACAGTCTTTGCGCTCGGGATCATGCCGTATATCTCTGCGAGTATTTTCTCGCAGATTGCTGGTGCGGTGATTCCGCAGGTCGACAAGATGCAGAAGGACGAAGAGGGCAGAAAGCAGATCACGCAGTGGACCCGCTACGGCGCAGTGGTCTTGGCGATGGTGCAGGCGTGGGGCTTCGCGCTCTTTACCGAGAGCGTGCAGGGTGCGGTGGGGACGCCGGGCATGGGGTTCAAGCTCCAGATGGCGTTTATCCTCACGACCGGCGCGATTTTCGTGATGTGGCTGGGTGAGCAGATCACGGAGCGCGGCCTCGGCAACGGCGCCTCGCTACTGATCTTCTTCTCGATTGTTGAGCGTTTCTGGCCGGGCATCATCGATACCTTCAAGTATGTCAGCACCGGTGCGGTGCCCCTCATCGGGCTCGTGGCACTAGGCGGAGTCATGCTCGCGGTCGTTGGTGGTGTCGTGGGCATCACTCTCGCCGCGCGCCGTATCTCGATCCAGATTCCGCAGCGCACGATGGCTCGTGGCCGTCAGCGCGAAGCGGCGAAGAACTTTATTCCGCTCCGCATTAACAGTGCGGGCGTGATGCCGATCATCTTTGCGAACTCGCTGATTGTTGTGCCGGGTGCACTGGCGCAGGTCAGCGGGAGCGAGCGGCTCCGCGATTTCGCGGACTACCTCGCGCCGGGCACGTGGCTCTACTTCCTGCTCTCGGCGACGCTGATTGTGTTCTTCACGTACTTCTACACCTCGATCATTTTCAATCCGATCGATCTGGCGGAGAACCTGAAGAAGCAGGGCGGCTTTATCCCGGGCATCAAGCCAGGGAGCAAGACCGCCGAGTACATCGACCATGTGGTAAGCCGGATCACGTTGCCGGGTGCGATTTTCTTGACGGCCATCGCGCTCATGCCGATCTGGATTGCCGACCTGATCAACGTACCGTTCAAGTTCGGTGGCACCTCGCTCCTCATTGTGGTGGGCGTGGCGCTCGACACCATGGCGCAGATGCAGCAGCACTTGCTGCTGCGTAAGTACGACGGCTTCATGAAGAAGGGCCGCGTGAAGTTCCGCGGTCGCTCAGCCACCGGCGGCTTCTAAAGCAGGAGCGTACTAATGATCGTCGTGCTGCTCGGACCACCGGGCGCCGGCAAGGGGACGCAGGGAGAGCGGATTGCCGCATCTCTTGGCGTCCCCAAGATCGCTACGGGGGATGTGCTCCGTGCTGCGGTCAAGGCCGGGACCCCACTCGGCCTCGAGGCGAAGGGCTTCATGGACAGGGGCGACCTTGTTCCGGACGCCGTGATCCTCGGGATCATGAAGGAGGCGCTTATGGCGCCGGCACAGGCCAAGGGTGTGGTGCTCGACGGTGTCGTGCGCACGGTTCCGCAGGCGGAGGGACTCGCGGCGGTGCTGCGCGAACTTGGTCGCCCGCTCGGAGCCGTGATGCTGTTCGAGATTTCGGACGACCTGTTGGTGAGCCGACTCAGCGGCCGGACGGTCTGTGATTGTTGCCAGACCCCGTTCACGGGACGCTCGCCCGGTGACCTGCACGCTGAGTGCGCCAAGGATCCCAAGGGAACACTGGTGCGCCGCATAGACGACGAGCCCGATGCCATTCGCAACCGCCTGCATGTGTACCAGCAGCAGACGGCACCCGTCATTGCGTGGTATCGCGACCATCAGGCGAATGTCGTGGCGATTGACGCCGTTGGATCGCTTGCAGACGTTCAGGCCAGGGCGCTCAGCGCACTCGGCCACTCGTGATGCTCCAGCTCAAGTCTGCGCGCGAGGTTGACACCATGGCAGTGGGCGGGCGGATTCTCGCTGAGGCCCACAGTGCTGCGCGTGAAGCCGTGGCGGCCGGGGTGTCCACGTGGGAGGTCGACCAAGTGGTCGAGGACTTCATTCGGTCGAAGGGCGCGGTGCCGAGCTTTAAGGGACTCTACGGATTTCCGGCCAGCATTTGCGCGTCGGTAAATGAAGAGATTGTGCACGGGATCCCAAACAAGAAGAAGATTCTTCGTGAGGGCGATATCATCTCGGTGGACATCGGGGTGTTCTTCGGGGGCTTACACACCGATTCCGCGCGGACGTACCCTGTGGGATCAATCGACCCGATTACGCAGCAGCTACTGGACGTGACCGAGGCATCGCTCGTGGCTGGTATGCAGGCCGCGGTGATTGGGAATCATGTGGGGGACATCGGCCACGCGGTTGAGGCGGTCGTGAAGGCCGGTGGATTCACGGTGGTGCGCGATCTCGTGGGGCATGGTGTGGGGCACATGATGCACGAGGAGCCGCAGATCCCGAACCATGGCAAGCCGAAGCGTGGCATGCGTTTGGTTGCGGGGCTGACGATCGCGATTGAGCCGATGGTCAATATCGGCACCGAGAAGACGCGCACCTTGGCCGACAAGTGGACCGTTGTGACCGCCGACGGCAAGAACTCGGCGCACTTTGAGCACACGGTGGCGGTGACCGAGGATGGGCCGGTGGTGCTGACCCGGCTGTAGGCTAGGCGCCGATCGCGGCCTCGACGGCTGCGGCGGCCTGTTCGGCGAGCGCGTGTGTGTCAGCAACCAGCGTAGCGGCGGCGGCGCTCAGCGCCTGTCCTGCGGCCTTGTCGCTCATGGAGGCCACATTGATGCGCACATTGTACGCCGCGCCGCGGCAGGCGGCTTCTGCGAGCAATGCGGCGACTCCGGCATCGCTGACGGCGTTGCTGTTGCCCTTGTGGGCGCAGGTCACGGCCAAGGCGGCGACCTGTGCGCAGGCGCGGGCCGTCTCAAGCGGGGTCTCGGCGGCGGTCATGAGTGCGGCCTGGATGGCCGCGTCGCGAGTCGTGTTCTGTTCCGCGGTCTCCTTGGGGAGCTTGTAGGCGTTGCTCACAAGGGCGTAGGCGTCTGCGTCCTCCTGTACCAACGAGGAGAGGCGGTTGCCGAGGGTGACGGCGGTGAGAGCGAGTTCCTTCATCTCGGTGTCGACGGCCGCGTATTTTTTGCGGCCAACGGTGAGCCCCGCGACCATCTGTGCGAGGGCCGCGGCGAGTTGTCCCGCGAGGGCGCTCACGGACCCACCACCGGGGACAGGGGCGCTACTTGCGACGCTGGCGACGAAGCCGCTGAGCGATTCACCACCGCCGAGTGCCGCGCGCACTTTGTGCTCGAGGACCATGGCGGTGGAGAAGTTGGGGAGGCGGATGTGGCGGGCGGCTGTTTCGAAGAGGACTTTTTCGGGGACGAGGCCGACCAGCTCGCTCCAGGTCGGGGTTACGCCGCGGGCCTCGGCTTCCATGCGCACCATGTCGTAGGCGCGGTAGAGCGGGGTTTTGTCGGTGTCTACGAGATTCATGGAGACTTGGGCTTGGCCGTCGACTTCGAGGCCCAGGCCCTTCACGTAGCGGAGTCCGCCGCTCGAGCCGCGAACAGCCTTGGCGACGTCTTTGGCGACGTTCACATTCTCGGCGCCGCCAAGGTAGACGTTGTAGGCGACGAGGAAGGGGCGGGCGCCAATGACGGTGGCGCCGGCGGTTGGGTGGATGGCGTTGGGGCCGAAGTCTGGGACGCGGGCGGGGTTGGTGCCGATCTCGGTGCGTGCCAGCTCAAACTCGCCGCGGCGGACATCGGCCAGGTTCTCGCGATCGGGGCGCGTGGCGGCCTTCTCGTAGAGGAAGACGGGGATGCCGAGCTCGGTGCCGACTTTGGCGCCCAGCTCGCGGGCGAGCGCGATGCAGTCGTCCATGGTGGCCCCTTCCAGCGGAATGAAGGGGCAGACGTCGGTGGCGCCGATCCGGGGGTGTTCGCCTTGGTGGGTGGTGAGGTCGATGAGGTCGCGGGCTTTGGCGATGCCATTGAAGGCCGCCTGTACCGCGCCGGTGGCTGGCGCGACGAAGGTGACGACGGTGCGGTTATGGCTGGGATCGCTCGAGGTATCGAGGATGACTACACCCTCGACGCTCGCGATGGCGCTCGTGATGGCGGTGATGACCTCGGGGCGACGCCCCTCGGAGAAGTTCGGAACGCATTCGACGAGTTTCATGATCGAGGACGGTTCAGGCGTGGAGTGTGTTGAGGAGCCAGCGGTGCATGGCAGGATTGCCGGCGACGGTGGCGGTGTGTCCAACAGCGGCGGGGGCGCCCGAGAGATCAGTGACGATGCCTCCGGCTTCGCGAACGAGCAAGGTGCCGGCGGCGATATCCCAGGGGGCGAGCATGTTCTCCCAGAACGCGTCAAAGCGGCCGCAGGCGACGCTCGCGAGGTCCAAGGCGGCGGCGCCTGGGCGTCGGACGCCGGAGACGCCAGCCATCACGCGCGACATTTGTGCCTGGTACGGGGCGATGTCGTCGGGGTTCTTGAAGGGGAATCCTGTGCCAATCAGGGCGCGCGTCGGTGTGTCGATGGTGGAGACATGAATGGGCGAGCCGTTCAACTGGGCGCCGGCGCCTCGCATGGCCGTGAACTCCTCGTTCGCGGGGACGTTGATGACAACGCCGGCGACGAGGACGCCGTCGTTCAATACGCCCACGGAGACGGCGTATTCGGGAAACCCGTGGAGGAAGTTCGTGGTGCCGTCGAGCGGGTCGGCGACGAAGACGATTCCTTTGCTAATTGCGGCGAGGTCAAAGTGCTCGGCGCTTTCTTCGGCGAGGAGGGAGGCCTGTGGCAGCTGGGCGGCGATAACGGCGCGGATGGCGGCTTCGGCGGCGAGGTCCACTACGCTGACGAAGTCGGTGGCGCTCTTTTCCTGCCAGGTAATCGAGCGGCGGCGGGGGGTGGCGTCGCGAATGACGGCGGCGGCCTCGCGCGCGGCGGTTCGCGCGACGGTCAGCAGGATGGAATCCAGCGCCGGTGGCTCCTGGTCGGTCAGGCTCGGCGTTCCGGTAGATTGATTGGTCATGGTCGCACCCGTAACTTCAGTGTATGACGCGCATCTTTAGCGGGATCCAACCGTCGGGCGAACTGCATATCGGAAATTACCTCGGCGCCGTCAAGAATTGGGTGGCGCTGCAGGATGAGGCCGAGGCGTTCTTCTGTGTCGTAAACTACCATGCCATCACGGTGGCGTACGTGCCGGATGAGCTGCGACGCCGAACCTACGAGATGTCGGTGGGGCTCTTGGCGGCGGGGATTGATCCTGCCAAGTGCTCGCTGTTCGTCCAGTCACAGGTGCCCGAGCATGCGGAGCTCGCGTGGATTTTCAATACGGTGACACCGCTCGGCGAGTTGGAGCGGCAGACACAGTTCAAGGAAAAGTCGGCGCGGCAAGAGCAGATTATGGCCGGGTTGTTGAACTATCCCGTGCTCCAGGCGGCGGACATTCTGCTGTACCGTGCGGACACCGTGCCGGTCGGCGAGGATCAGATTCAGCATCTGGAGCTGTCGCGGGTGGTCGCGCGGAACTGGAATGCGCGGTTCTCGCCCGATGCGCCGTACTTTCCGGAGCCGAAGCCGCGGCTGACGCCAACGCGTCGGATTGTTGGGCTCGACGGGCAGGCGAAGATGTCGAAGTCGATGGGGAATACCATTGGCCTGCTTGAGGAGCCGGCGGCGATGTGGGACAAGTTGCGTCCCGCGGTGACCGACCCGGCCCGCCAGCGCAAGACCGACGCGGGGAATCCTGAGCAGTGTGCGACAATCTTCCAACTGCACAAGGCGTTTTCGCCAGAGGCGACGGTTGCCGAGGTGGAGGCGAACTGTCGTGGTGCGCAGTGGGGATGCATTGACTGCAAGAAGGTGTTGCACGCGAACATGGTGGCGGAGTTGACGCCGATTCGTGAGCGTGCGGCGGTCCTGATGGCGTCGCCGGCGCTCGTGGCTGAAGCGCTCGATCATGGAGCGGCTAAGGCGCGCGCTGTGGCACAGGAGACGATTGCGGAGACGAAGGAAAAGATGGGATTGCCGCTCGCGTGAATATCTGCAGCGACGGCGAAATCTCGAATGTGGACTTCGACTAACATGACGTCACGACGGGTGGTCGTGGATCTTCGATCGCGCACGCAGGCGTTCCGGATGCCGGACGCGGTAGCGGCGAAGCTCGTGGCTGCAACGCCTGCGGGATGGCACACGCATGTGGTTGAGGCGGACACGGATTCGTTCGGCGACGGGGCGCAGTCGCCGAGTGAGGAATCGCTCCGTGAGATCGCGGACGCGGAGGTCTACCTCGGCTTTGGGATGCCCAAGTCGCTGTTTGTGGCGGCGAAGCAGATTCGGTGGGTGCACACCGGGACCGCGGGCGTTGCGTCGCTGCTCTTTCCGGAGCTTGTGGCCAGCGACGTGATTTTGACGAACTCGTTGATCTATGGGCCGACGATCGCCGAGCATGTGTTAGCTGGGGTGATGCAGCTGTTGCGCGGGCTGGATGTTGCGGGAGCGTTGCAGCGTCGCGGGGTGTGGGATGCGGCGCCATTTGCGACCGACGAGACGATGTTGCGCGAGTTGTGTGAGTGTCGGGTGCTGGTGGTGGGGGCGGGCGGGATTGGCGCGGAGGTCGCGTCGCGATTCGCGGCGCTTGGCGCGACTGTGGTCGGATCGCGGAGGCGGTTGGGTGCAGGTGCGCCGACCGGATTCTCGCGGCTCTTTCCGCTCTCGGAAATCGACGCCGAACTTCCGCATGCCGATATTGTGGTTTTGGCGGCGCCGTTGACGCCGGAGACGCGTCAGCTGCTGACGGCGGCGCGCCTAGCGCTGTTGCCGCGCGGGGCGATTGTGTGCAATGTGTCGCGTGGCGCGTTGGTGGAGGAGCCGGCGCTGATTGCGGCGTTGCGGTCGGGGCATTTGCGCGGCGCGGTACTCGATGTGTTTGCGCAGGAGCCGCTGGAGTACGAAAGTCCCCTCTGGGCGCTTCCGCAGGTCGTGATTACGCCGCACATTTCTGGGGTGAGCACGCGGAAGTTTTGGGATCGCCTGAGCGCTCTCTTTCTCGAGAACTGGGCGGGGTATCGCGAAGGGCGGCCGATGCGGAACGTCGTGGATCGCGCCACCGGGTATTGATCTTCTTTCCACACGGATGACGTCATGACTGTGAAGCTTGCGGGAATCTTTGCGCCGATGATCACGAACTTCCATCCGGGGAGCGAGGATCTCGATCTGGAGTCATTCGGACGGAACGCGGCAGCACACGGCGCCGCTGGCGTGGGCGGGCTCGTGATTTGCGGGTCCACCGGTGAGGCGGCGCTGCTGTCTGAGTATGAGCGCGTGGCGGTGCTTGAGCAGGCGCGCAAGTCGGCGAAGGTCGGGAGCACGATTCTCATGGGCTGCGGTGGCGAGTCGACCCGTCAGACCATTCAGCGCGCGAAAGATTCAAAGACCGCCGGGGCCGATGCCGCGCTCGTGGTTGCGCCGCATTACTACTCCAACGCGATGCACGACACCGCGCTGCGGACGCACTACACGCGCGTGGCCGATGCGAGTCCGTTGCCGGTGGTGCTCTACAACATCCCGAAGTACATGCACTTCAAGCTTTCGCCCGCGCTCGTGGCTGAGTTGTCGCAGCACGAGAATATCATTGGGATCAAGGACAGCTCCGGCGATTTGGAGTTGCTTGGAGGGTACCTGGCCGCGCGCGGCCCGCAGTTCACCGTCCTGACCGGGAATGGCGGGCAGATTGTGCCGGCTATGAGGGGCGGGGCCGGGGGCGGGATTGTGGCGGTATCGATCTTTGGTGGGGGGCTGGCAGTGGCCATCCACGACGCGGTTGTGCGCGGCGACGAGGCGGCAGCGACCGAGCTCCAGGAGCGTATGAAGCCCATGGCGGTGGCGATTGTGGGGGAACTGGGGGTGGCTGGGGTGAAGGCCGCGGCGGAGCTTGTGGGGCTCGCTGGCGGGGTCGTTCGGGGCCCCCTGACGGACCTGGATGCTGCGGGGCGCGCTCGGGTGCGGGAGTTGCTGGTTGCTGGGGGTATTCCAGTCGTCGGCTGAGCCCAGCTTCGGCTGAGCCCAGCTCTGGCGGCGCTCGATTCGGGGGTCGTTTCGGGGGTTGTTTCGGGGGTCGCCGCCCGCGTTGTTGCGTTCGTTCACGCAGAGCCTAGATTTCGTCAACGCCCCAAGGCATCCGCCGGGGCGTTTTTTGTTGCCCAAGAATTGGGCCTCCACACGGATCGCGGCACCTATGTTCGATACCAATATTCGCACGCTCGTTGTCGTTGGCGCCCAGTGGGGTGATGAAGGCAAAGGGAAGTTGGTGGACGTCTTAGCCGAGCGCGCTGACTGGGTGGTGCGCTACCAGGGCGGGGCGAACGCTGGGCACACCGTGCACATCGGCGATCGCTCGACGGTGCT
>Ga0114971_10000709_pt1 | contig 22413 bp, 20 predicted proteins | sample M_140625_MF_Meta_FD_87320 | JGI IMG/M metagenome (GOLD analysis project Ga0114971, IMG submission 87320) | Freshwater microbial communities from Lake Montjoie, Canada to study carbon cycling - M_140625_MF_MetaG | ecosystem: Environmental > Aquatic > Freshwater > Lake | place: Lake Montjoie...
AGCCACATCAATTTGAGCGGCAGAAACAGAGATCCATGGAATCACTAAGAAAAGAGACAGAAGGCGAGGTATCATGGAATCGGATTTAACGGGTCAGATAGAAAAGGCAATGAGAATAGAGTGGAAAAAATATTCGATAGGGAACAACGCTTGGCCCACGCTTGGAGAAAAAAGGGAAGAGCGGACGCTCTATAAGCCTGTATCTATGGGAGGGGAGGCTCTGGCGAGGAATTGAACCCTCTGCCGAGCAAAATAGACGGCGTCTCATTTTAAGCGCTTGATTTGAGGGAGTGATCGAGTGCAATCACGATTTGGGGAAATGTTGGGTAATGTTGGATATGGAATCGCAAAGCAACGATATTGGAGCTTTCCTGAAGGCCATTAGTCTGGAGCATCCTGAGGAACCTTTGTTTCCTATGAAGGGTAGTATGGGTGCTCTATATGGCCAAAGGGCTCGCTAGGATCTATGAACCGTCCCTGGTGCTCATCCTGTCCGTTTCTGTGGTAGGCCTTGCTAGGCCGTTGAATCCCTTTTTACGCCGTTTGCTGCGACTATTGGGAATCCTTGAGCCAAGTGCACGATTTTGGGTTGGGCGCTTTGTCAACAAGAAGTCCAAAGCTCCTGAAATAACACGAGATCAAGATTATCACGAAGCCCTACGCAAAAAATCTCACCACATCAAAGAATTTAGCTTGGAATTTTTGCTGGAGTTGGGCGATCTCATCTATGCCAGTGCGTCTTTCGCTCCGCACTGGGAGGTTCCAACGCTCGTACTGGCAGCTGGGCTGGACTGCTTTGTCAAAACCACGCATCTCGCCGTGGTTCGAAAAAATCTCTGCAGCGGATAAAAAACTTCACATCTACCCAGAGACCTACCATCTCCTTTGGCACGATTGGGATAAGGAAGCCGTATTAAGCGATATTCACGCTTGGCTCACCGAGTATATTTGAAGCCGCATCACAGTTCGTGTGGCGGATCAATTTGGAATGGAGCGGGTATTAACTTGGGGTTGAGGGAGGTCCTCTGGAAAACCGACGGGATTGACGATATCTTCATCATCATTTTCCTGTTTAAGGGGTTGACCTTGGGCGTCCATGAGACGAGCTGTAACAAAAATAATCAAGTTCCGTTTGATTTTTTGCTCCACACTCGATCGGAACAAACGCCCAGCCAAGGGTATATCACCTAATAGTGGAACTCTATCTTCGACTTTCTGGACGTCTTCACGCATCAATCCTCCAAGTGATACGGTCTGGCCATCCCAAATACTGACATTAGTCGTTACCTTACGAACGCCAAATACGGGTTGGTTTATATAGTTATTTGTAATGATGAATGTTTCAATGCCGGATGGATTCGCGGGCGTGGGGATCGTATATTTAGGTCCTCTTATGGTCGAACCATAGTTAATAAAACCCTCAAATTCTTCAACTTTAGGAGACATGTTGAGATCGATGGTGTAGTTATCAGATCCAACCGTTGGTTCAACTTCAAGAGTGACGCCTATGTCTCTGCTTGTGAATGAGCTCGGTGTGGTTGGTGTAACGGTGCTGCTTGTGGTAACAATTTGCGGGTTTTGTTGGTATAAAAAATTAGTAGTGCTATTGCCGGAAGCTCCATCCGACCGAAAACCAACGGCTTGCCCTTGCCCTTGCCCTTGCCCTCCTTGCTGCCCTCCATATTGCGGAATCGCCGCGGATTGAAATTCTAAAGGATACGGAAATTCTCGGACTATTTTAATTATGGCGATACTTCCGCTTTTCGTAGTGACTTTTGGCGCAGACATGAGATCGACGCCCTTTTTCTGGTTTAATGCACGAATAACCATTTGGAAATTGGCATTAGATATGATGCCATTCAAGCCAAAAATACCAGGTGAAGCGGCATTAGATCCTGATGGAACGCCAAGCAAAAGAGAGTCAAGGCTACTTGCACTTATTGCAGAGTTGACATTGGATCCAATGCCAGAACGATTTGCTGCTGTAAGAGGTGAATTGAAGTTATTAATACCATCTTTCTCAAAGCTGTTGGGATCGAAATCACGACCAAGACCCGCAGGGAAGCCTGATAGATAATCCGAGTTAGTCGAATTTTGCCCGTAAGAACGGGAGCCGCCGGAACTTTGATAGCCGAGGATTTTGAGTGGACCAAGCAACCAATCGAATCCAAGTTCTTTTAAATTATTTTGTGATATTTCGACGAACTTCGACTCTATTTCAACAAGAACTGGCTGCATGCCCATTTCACTGTCCACCATAGCACCTATAAAATCCAAGGAACCTTGAGTGTTGCGAACAATGAGTTTATTTCCTATGGGATTATATTGAGCGCTGGCACCTTTTGGAAAAGGAACGCCTAGTGCTTCTAAATGCTTTTTAGCGTTTCTACCACCTTTGATGCGGTCTTTATTTTCACTGGCTATTCTATTGCCTGCTCGAGGGTTAGACTCTTCAGAATCCGTATCTGATTTGATGAAATCAGCTTTAACTCGAAATTCACGAGTTAACAATTCCTCTGTATTTTCATCGCGATGAATAAGTGAAATGGCGTAAGGTTCGATGTTATATTTTATATTGGCTTGTTCTGCGAGATATTGAATAGCCACTATAAGTGGGACAGAATTGAGAGAGAGGGACACTTTCGTATTTTCTGTGATTCCGGTGGTTGGCGCTTGGTCTTGGGGTTGAGTTTCGCCTGGAGGAGGCTGAGGCGCGGGAAGATTGATGACGATATTAACCCCCTTTTTTTGGGGATCATCAGTGCTTGTATCTAGTTCACGACTTTTCTGTTTCAAGTAATCCACAACTTCTCTAATAGTGGCATCTTGAAGGTCAATTTTTTGGATGATTGTTCCATTTAATTTTCTATTGATGGCATCCTTGCTAGAGCTTGTAATTTTATTAACTCCTTCAGTTGAACGATCTAGAACGCGACTCTGGTGGGGTGGGCGCTCCCATGTGCGTGTTGTATGCCAAAGCATGCGACTACGGGATTCGTTAAAAGAAGGATTATAATACTCGGATCTTTGATTAGTAATACTTTCCAACCCTTTGCGGGCTATTTTATTATAAGGGTCTAATGTGAGAACTTCTTCGTAGTGCTTGGCCGCCAGATCATAGCGGCCTGTATCAGCGAAACCGATAGCTTGTTGGAGAAGTATCTCGGTTTGATCAATTTTGTTTGCCAAACTCGGGGTGAGGCTTTTGTTGAAGTATCCGATTTGCTCTAGTTTGGAGAGAAGTTGGGCCGCTGGCTTATAGTTGGGGTTGTATTTGGTAGAAAGGATGGTTTTTGCCACGCTTTGCGCATCGTTAAGTTGACCTCGAGTGATTAAGTGGTTGGCATATTCGATAGATAACCTGCAAAAATCATCCAACACCACTTTTCTCTGGGATTCTGTGGAGGAGTTGAGTGGGAGTAAGTCCATCGCAACAAGATAATGATTGTAGGCTTTTTCGAGAGCTTTTTTGTCGAATGCCGCATCTTCCCACGCTCTTTGGCCTTTCTTTACAAAATTAGAGGCCTCTTTTGCAGATGATTGACGTTTAGCGATTTCCTTATCTGATATGGAAACAATGTCAGCCTCAGCGCTGACGTTAAACGAGAGGGTAAGGAGTATAGAGAGAGATAAAGCAACCTTTAATGCAAGGGAGCGTCCTTGAGTAAGTCGAGAAAAGGTTTTCTTTGGAGAAGGTCTCGCAATTCGGTATGTTAAATAAATCATCGAAGTTTGTTTATTGTGGGAGTGGGGGAGTTAAATCTTCGGCAGGATTCAAAACGGGCGGATTGACTTGAGTGCTAGTTCCCTCTGGAGGTTGGGTTTCTGTGTCATTAAAATTAGAAGATATCATCTCCAGTTCCTCATTTGAGACAACAGGCTGGCCAGATGGATCGATAAGGCTAGCAGTTACAAACATAATCAAATTGCGTTTGGTATGTTTTTCTGCACTAGTGCGGAAAAGGCGACCCGCAAAAGGAATGTCCCCAAGGAACGGGACTTTATCTTCGACTTTTTGGACGTCTTCTCTCATCAATCCACCCATCACAACGGTCTGACCATCATAAATTGACAAATTTGTTTTAACTTCACGAACGGAAAATACGGGTTGATTGATGGCATTTTCTGTAGAAACGAAGGTCTTGGAAGTTGGTGCCACTTCCGCGATGACCCCTATGGCTTGTACAGTCGCGTTAATAGGGTTGCCATAGTTAATAAAGCCATCAAACTCAGTCACGGTCGGATTGAGCTCTAATTGAATGGTGTTGGTTTCCTGTTCCAATGTGGGCGTGACATCCAGTATTATGCCAGTGGGTCTCATGGTCCACCCAGACGGGTCCGCAGGGGCGGATGCCACGAATTGGGATCCAGCACCGCCTTGGGGTTGGGAGGCTGCAAATGTGGTGGGGTAAATAAATTCACGAACGATCTCCACCTTGGCCGATGTTCCGCTTTTAGTTGTAACTGTAGGGCAGCTTATCAAGTCCACGCCCTTTTTTTGATTGATAGCGCGAAGGACGACTTGAAATTCAGGGTCAGTAAATACGCCGGCTACGGCTAACGCCCCTGCGGCGGGGCCAATTGGACTATTTAAAAGAAGGGCATCAATCGCATTAATACTTATGGCTGTGGATCCACTTCTGAGGCCAGGTGTAAGTCTCCCTTCGGTGGAGCTAGTTTGGCCGGTTAGCAACGCTCTTTTGGACGGATCGTCGACGTCAAACTTCTTGTTAAGTGGAAAGCTTCCATTATTGATAGTATTACCATTAGTTTCTACCCCCCCTCCTCCACTTACACCTGTTCCACCAGGCAACTTGAAGACGCTGAAGGCGCCTAAAAGCCAATCAAAACCTATCTCGCTGAGATTGTTTTGAGTGATCTCAAGAAATTTGGCTTTTATTTCGATCTGTGTCTCAGGGGCTGCGGTGGCCGTTTCGACAAGGGCATCTACTAATTCAAGATTTTGCTCGGTATTTTTTACAATGAGGCGACTGGAAGAAGGCATATAGTTGGCGCTAGCACCTGGCGGAAAGTTAACGCCATTAGACTCAAGGAATTCCTTTGCGGGCGAACGAGCGACCACTACAGGCTGGGAACCGGCGGCTACACCCTCCAGCACCGCCCCTGAGGATGAGCCTGGCACAGACTGAACGAAGCCAGGGGGCGCCTTGTATTCCTTTGTGATAAGAACATCCGTAATTTCATCATGAGGGACAACCACTACCGCGTAAGGATCAATTTTAATTTTCAGGTTGGCTGCCTCTGACACATATTGCAGAGCTTGACGCAGGGGAACGTCGTCCAAGGAGAGTGTGATAGGAGAATTGGAGGCAACGTCGTCGGGAGACAATTTAAGAACAATATTGATGCCTTTTTTGTCGGGATCCTCTTCGGAGTCATCCAATTCGCGGGACCGTTTTTTAATAAAATCTAAAGCCTCGCGAATGGTAGCGTCAGTAAAATTGAGGCGAGGGATTTTGATCGAATCCAATTTATCAGATACGGCTTGGGTGCCACGAGCGGAGAGTTGGGGTTGGTCTAAAATGCTGGTTGCCTCAGGGGTGAATTTTTTGACCGGCGATTCCCAGGCTTTGGATACTTTCGCCAGCAAATCGCCTCGGGAATCGTTGAAGGCTGTACTGGAATAATTCGTGCGTTCGGATTGTATTTTTTCCATGAAGCGGCGAGCAGCGATATTGTTTTTATCAATATTAAGAACCTGCTCGCAGCGTTTGAAGGAAAGATCGTAGCGACCCGAGCGGAAAAGCTCCACTACCTCGCCAAGCAGTTTTTGAACTTCATCGATGCGGTAGACTTGATCGGGAGTGAGCGTGCCCTTGTCCGCAAAAGCCCGAGGTTTCAAAATATCTTTGCGGAGAGAGAGGGCTGGCTCGTAGTTCGGATTGTATCGCTCCTCTAGAACAACCTCAACGATAGCGAGCGCATCATCATAGCGACCTTGGGAAATATGTAGATTAGCTAGTTTGACTGCGGCGGAGCAAAAGCCATCCAACGCGGCTTGACGTGTTGAATCCACTGCCGAACCGCCGCGAGGAAGAATGTCCAAAGCACTTTTGTAGTGAGCGTAGGCGAACTCAAAGTCCAAATCGAGCGGATCCTTTATTTTCGCATCCGCTTTGGCAATGAGGCTGGCAGCATAGGCTTTTTTTTGCTCTAGAGTCTCAATCTGTCGCTCCACGGTGCTTTGCACGCCTGGATACTGCGCAGCGAGGGGGCAACTGAACGCGGTTGTAAGCGTTAAAAAAAGAAGCCTTGCACGGGAGATGGTCATGGAATTCGAGGAGCTGGGCTGGAGGATTTTGGCAGAGGGTATGTTGTTCCGGTCGCCACATCTTGTATCTTGGCTTCCGTTGAAGAAATATCAATCAATTTAAGCTTGGTATTTACGTCGGACCGCATTGTAATTTCTTCACCTTTTTTGCATCGCAGTGTTTCGTTGTTTATGGAGTCGTAAAACTCACCAATAGAATTAGGGTCAGGGGTAGGTATCCCCTTGACAAGCGTGATGGTTTCACCCGTCAAAGCGTTTGTCAGGGTAACCTCGGACAAGTCTTTTTTTGGTGTGTCCAAATACTTTTCAAAACTAGGATCAACCGAGTGCCAAATGGCTTTTATTGCTTCATTGTGTAAACTTAATAAGTCGGTTATTTGTTTTTTGGAAATTTTAACTTCTTCCGAAGCTTTATTTAAATAGTCTTTTTTAGACTTGGATTTTTGAATCTCAGATAAAGCGTTTTCGATCAGCTTAAGTTTCTTTCGAGCGTCATTTGTATCTGTTTCGATTTTCTTAAGATTTTCATCTTTCTTTATATTTTCGGAGACAATACTCAAAATCTGATCGTATTTAGTTTTGTCAGTGGATGGTAAGTTGGTTGGATATTCTTTTTTCTTATAGGATCGCACATAGTATTTAATGCCATTTAAATCGATAAATCCCAGTACGTCCTCTGGGTTGCTGGAGCCAGTGGTGCGGGAGGGGGTGAATTTAACTTTTCCAAATTGCAGTTCAATCCCATCTACGCCTGCATCACCCTTAAATACTACAGGGAGGTCAATTTGCTCGAATTTGACAAACCGAAGTTTGTTGATTTTTGGAGGGTGTGAAGCTTTATCTTGAGGGTCGGACTTGGGCTTGGCATTAAACTCCTCCAGATTCGTAAAACCATCTTGGTCGGGATCTTGATCTTTGATAGTCGAATCAGCGAAATTAAGGCCAAAATTAATGAGCCAAGCGTTGGTGATCGGTGGGTGAAGTTGTTGCTCGCCTTCGATGGGATCAATCAGGTTGCCATCTTTTAGGATGTAGATGCGGGAGACAAAAAGATTTCCGCGGTCTTTTTGCTCGTTATCAAGAAGAGATTTTTCGTTCCACGAAACGGGCTTTTCGATCATCGAGCGAGCCCGTGCGAGAGATTCCGTTTCTTCGGCGGCGGCTTTCGATAGAGACGGCTTTACGGTTGTCGCGGTGGGAAGGGAAGAAAGAAACCCTTCGCTTTGAAAATAAAAATACGCGGCAGTGAAGGCGAGAAGCGCCGTGCAAGCGGCCAAGATCAATGTGTCGTAGTTCTTTTTTGCCCAATCCATGATTATTGTTTTTTGGGGGGCTCAGGTTCAGGGTTGGGGAAGTCCAAGATCTCTAGAGACAAGTCGGTCTTCACGGATTCATTGCCAAGGAGGACTTGAAGGCTGTCGGGTTTTTTATTTCCACCGGTTGGTGGTATTGCGTCTTTTTTAGAGGGGGCGGCGGGCGTGGTGTTCTCCATAACGAGGGAGCGAATGATTAAAAATGCCTCGCTTTTGGGTATCAAATTAATGGCAGAGCGAGTCTTTTCCTGAGAAGCGGTAAAAGAGAGCTTAAATCTCGTGGAGAGGATGGGAGGGGGCGATGGGGGTGTTGATGAGGGCGGTTTTTTGGGCGTCGGCTGAGGTGGGGGGGTAGGCGTTGCAGCAGCCTCAGGAGGGGCCTCCATCTCAAGGCTGTTGATTGATTCCACAGGAAGGCCTACAAGGTTCTGAAGGAGTTTTTGAAGAATTTTGAAGTCGCGGTTGAGCGCGGGAGCAGCCTCGGGTGAAGGGAGTTTGTCTTTATATTCGCCAAAGCCAAAAAAGAAATTTTCAGGCAGTCTGATGTTTTTCTCTTTGGCCGTATTGCTGAGCTCGTTGACACCCTCGCGAAGCTTGTCCTGAAATTCTTGGGGAGTGATAGCTTCCAGCGGAGCTTCCATTTTGGAAATTGTTGATTTGAGGTCAAAGAGGGCGACGGCATACTTATCGCGGCTCTCGGTCAGAATCTTTAGGTTTTCTTCTGTCGGATAGGGGGATTTTTTTTGCAGCGATGAGAAAACGTTGATCTGCGACGTCAAGGAATCATGGGCGGATTGATAGGTGGCGGCGGCCTCACTGGCGTAATAGGCGATGGCGCCTGCTATCAACAAGCAGGCTAGCAAGGCGACAGAAAGAATGGGGTTTTCTTTGAACCAACTCATGGCAAAACGATAGGTTGCGCAAGCGGAAGAACGAGAGTGTATCCGTATGCCCAATTTTCTTGGTTGGGGGTGGTTCGCTGGGTGATGATTTTGTCCCCGCCCATGGAAAAGGGATAGACAATCTTCTCCTCGGCGGCGTGATCCGCAGCCGATTTCAGTCTATCATAAAAATCATCGATAACTAGGGCTCCCTTTTCATTGGGTGGGTTGTGCAAATAAAGGCCGTTGACCTCCACTCCGGTGATAGCTGGAACCGGCGGCTTGGGCGCTGGAGTTGGGGCGCCTTTGGGTGCTGCGGGTTTGGCGGAATCCTCAGGCGGTGTCAAGGTGCCGATGACGGGCTTGAGTTGGGTGATCCAAATGAAGCGCTGAGGAATTTTATCAGCCAGTTCTTCCAAGATTTCCGTCCAAGCGGAACGCTCGTGTGCCTTGATTAAAAGAGGCAGGGCTTCCGCGACGAGAGCCTTTTGTTCGGCGGTGATTTTGTCGATATTTGTGGAAAGGGTCGTGATCTCGGAGGCTTTGTTTTTTTCTTCGGAAAGTTTACTATCAAGGACCGTGGCGGCTTCGGTGAAATAAAGAAACCACAGTAGGGGAATGAGAGCTAAAAAAACGGCTGAAAGAATAAGCTTCGGAGCACGTCGCCCCATGTCTTGGGCTCGAATGGTGCTGAGCGGGCGAAGGCTCATTTCTATCGGGCAGTTTTTCAGCGACCGGAGAGCGGAACCGACTAATTCGCCTAGGCCTCCCGAGCAGATGTTGGTTGTTTGGGCAACAGACTCCTCGGTGGCGATCACATTCTTGATAGGATTAAAAAAATCAACGGGGACTTGGATTTTTTCAGTAAAAAACTCAATCGAATAAGGGAGTTCGACACTGCCTCCACAAAGATAGACACGTAATGGGGAAGTGCCCCCTTGGCTTGTTCGGTAGAAATTAATGGAGCGCGCAATTTCGGCATGAAGACGCGTCATGGTATTGCGGGTGACTTTTGCAAGCTTGGCGTCGGTCGGATCCTCTGGTTCCGCGTATCCGCCGCCTAGGCCGACGCTGCCCTTTTCGACTTTCAATCTTTCAGCTAGGGTGATGTCTTGGGTGAACTCTTTTGCGATGGCGGCGCTGATGCTATTTCCCGCAATGGGAATACTACGGCTGAACATTTTTTCCTCCTCACAGAAGATTAAATTGGTCGTTCGAGAACCCATATCAATGAGGAGAGAGCATCCGATTGCTTCAGGGTAATTGTAGCGAAAGGCGTTGTAGAGCGCCGATGTGGCTACCTCCATATTCCAAGGGTTCAAGCCCCCACGCGTGACGGCATCAGCGACTTCGGAAAGAGAGTCAGCCTTGATCGCAAGAAGGGAAACATCCCAACTGTTATCGAAGATTGGCCCCATGATCTGATAATCCCAAATCACATCATCAATTGGAAAAGGAACATTTTGCTGGGCCTCAAAGGCAATAATAGAGATTACATCTTTGGGGGTTGTTCCAGGAAGTTTAACAAAGCGAGAAAAAACAGATTGGGAGGGGATCGTAACATGGACGTGTGCTCCTTTGTTGATTTTTAAAGCTTCACGCAATTCTCTGACCACGGTTTCGATCTGCATCGGTCGCGTGGCATCTGCGGTAGGGTCGGCGATGAGTTCGGACTTGCGAAAATCAACTAGCTTCAGCCCCCCATTTGGCAAGGCATTAAACTCCGCCAAACTGACGGTTTGCATTCCCAAATTAAGAGCAAAAATACTATCCCTTCGCGCCATAGGTAGAGAAAGAATCTAGTTTCCGCTTTTTGCTTTGGGAGGGAGGTAATAATCCCAGGACAGAGCAGAAAATGGAGTGCTGTCCTTGGATAGAACGCGGCCTGCGACCGTCGATACAGACTCAAGTTGGGCCGGATTATCCCACCAACCGGGCTTTCCCTTCATCGTGTATTGATCGGCTACGCCTATGTCATCTGAGATCGTCACACCGACATCAATGATGGCTTGCTGAATGGTTGTGGGCGGCTTGCCTTCAAAGAAAAAGGCGATGGTCTGAGGTGTTACGAAGGCAGCCACATGCAGGCCTCTAAGCAATGGGGCTTCGGTTTGGGTGATGGTGCCCGTGAGTAGGGTGGGCTTGCCGTCCTTGCTTGAAGATTTGTTATCGAGAAGAATGTAATAATTAAACGTGAGGTCGCCAGAAAACTTGGGGGCATTAGTCGCTGTGTCGTGGCGATCAAAAGTGACATCTATTTCCAACCACTGACCCGCTTTACCGGGGGTTCGCTTCGAAGAGCCACCAGGAATCTCGGGAGAGCCGACCAACTCCGCCTCGACTTTTTTGATAGAATAAATTTTACCTGGGTTCGCTTGCAGCGGAAGAGCCAAGGCGAACAAAAGAGAGCATAACAACATCAGGTCTGGGGTGGTTTTTTTCATGTCTTATGGGATGTGCTTTTTAACGTTACTGAATGCCGGATGGAAGGGCATGGTAGACCGATTATACCTTATCACGGAAAAACTCAATAGTTTCCCGAATGCCCGTGTCGAATTCCACTTTCGGCTCCCAACCTAGCACTTTGCGTGCGCGAGTGATATCAGGTTGCCGGACTTTGGGGTCATCAACAGGAAGCGGTTTGTGCTCGATCTGGGATTGGGTGCCCGTGATGCGGCGAATTTCTTCACCGAACTCTCGGATGGTCATTTCGCGAGGGTTGCCGATATTCACCGGTTCGTGAAAACCACTCATCATGAGGCGGAAGATGCCGTCAATGAGATCGGACACAAAGCAAAAGCTGCGGGTCTGACTGCCATCACCAAAGATCGTCATGGGCTCGCCAGTAAGAGCTTGGCCGATGAAGGCAGGTACTACGCGGCCATCATTGAGGCGCATCCGCGGACCGTAGGTATTAAAAATACGAACGATGTGGGTGTTCATCTGATGGAAGCGATGGTAGGCCATCGTGATGGCTTCGGCGAAGCGTTTCGCTTCATCGTAAACCCCGCGTGGACCGATGGGATTTACATTGCCCCAGTAATCTTCTGTTTGCGGATGAATAAGAGGATCTCCGTAGCATTCCGAAGTGGAAGCGAGAAGAAACGAAGCGCCCTTTTCTCGGGCTAGGCCGAGGGCATTGTGTGTGCCCAGCGAGCCCACCTTGAGTGTCGGGATGGGGATTCTAAGGTAATCGATCGGGCTAGCCGGACTAGCAAAATGCCAAACATAATCCACTTTGCCTGGAACAAAAATATATTCCGTGACATCGTGGCGGATGAATTTGAAGTCGGGGTTGCCCGCGAGATGCTCGATATTCGCGACATTCCCAGTGATGAGATTGTCGATAGCGATGACGCGATGTCCCTCTTTGAGCAAGCGATCGCTCAGGTGGGAACCGAGAAATCCTGACCCACCAGTGATGATGCTTGTTGGTTTAAGGGATGTCGCGTCCATAGGTAAGATGCCTAGGAATTATAGGCTGCTTGAGCGCCCTTCAAATTCTTTTTTTGAATCCATGGCATCAAGGAGCGGAGGCGTTCGCCGGTTTTTTCGATCGGGTGCTTCTCGCCGTCCTTGAGGAGAGCGTTGTAGCGTTTGTAGCCACCTTGGAATTCCTTAATCCATTCTTTTGCAAACTTACCGGACTGGATGTCTTTGAGGGCCACTTTCATGCGTTTTTTCACCGATGCATCGATGATTTTTGGTCCCACGCTCACATCGCCCCACTTGGCTGTCTCGCTGATCGAGAAGCGCATGCCGGCGATACCGGACTCGTTCATGAGATCAACGATCAATTTTAGCTCGTGGAGGCATTCGAAATAAGCCATCTCGGGAGAGTAACCGGCCTCGATGAGTGTCTCAAATCCCGCTTGAACAAGTGCGGAGCAACCGCCGCAAAGAACGGTTTGCTCACCGAAGAGATCGGTCTCGGTCTCCTCCTTGAAGGTGGTTTCCAGCACACCGCCGCGTGTTCCACCGATGCCCTTAGCCCAAGCAAGAGCGAGCTTTTTCGCATCTTTGCCGGGATTTTGATAGATGGCGATGAGGGTTGGAACGCCCTTGCCTTCGGTGTATTGGCGGCGAACGATGTGGCCAGGGCCTTTAGGAGCGACCATGATGACGTTCACTTCCGCTGGAGGAATGATCGTTTTGTAATGGATACTGAAGCCATGTGAGAAGACGATTGTTTTGCCCTTTTTAAGATTCGGGGCGATGTCCTTCGCGTAAGCGGCTGGTTGCTTGGTGTCGGGAATGGCAACCATAATGACGTCGCCACGGCGGACGGCTTCGTCCGTGTCAAACACATTGAAACCTTGCTTCTCGGCGACAGCGCGGCTTTTCGATTTAGGATAAAGACCAATGATCACGTTGACTCCGCTTTCCTTGAGGTTCAAAGCGTGGGCATGGCCTTGGGATCCGAATCCCAGAACGGCTACGGTTTTCCCCTTGAGAACTTTGAGGTCGGCGTCTTTATCGGTATAGATTTTGGCGGGCATGGGTTTTAGGTGTGTTGTTTGTATTGTGTGGGTTGATTTTTATTCGACGCGAGCAAGGGCGACTTTGCCTGTGCGGGTCACGTCTTCGATACCAAAGGTATCCATGAGGCTGAGAAATTTACTGATCTTCGTTTCTGTTCCAGTGATCTCGATGGCGAGCTTGGTGGGTTGAACGTCGATGATTTTGGCGCGGAAGATGTCGCAGATTTGCATGACCTCCGCGCGATTTTTGGAATCCGCGCTCACGCGCAGCAGAACCAATTCGCGATCGACATACTCTTCATCCCGGAAGTCCTGAACCTCAATCACGTCAACCAGCTTCTCGAGCTGCTTGGTGACTTGCTCCAAAACTTTGTCATCCCCACGCGTGACGATCGTCATCCGCGAGGCGGAGGGATCCAGCGTTGGGCCGACATTAAGGGTGTCGATGTTGAATCCGCGACCGCTGAACATGCCCGCAATGCGGGTCAGTACGCCGAATTTATTTTCCACTAGAATCGAGATGGTGTGACGCATGAAATCAAAAAGGAGGGCGATATTGCCGTGCGACCTGCGTGTCGTCAATCCGCAATCTCTCCTCCGAGCCAAAAAAAGATGCGGCGAACACGAAAGCAATCGGGGCAGCTAGAGTGATGTGCGCATGATGGCGAGTCGTACTTGAGAGGACCGAGGGGAATCGCGAGTGTACAAAAAAATTGAAGGAAGTCTTGCGACTTCCTTCAATCTGATCCTGCGACAGTGTCGTGAGACAGCTTCGCGGGTTATTTCTTTTTGGCTGGAGCTGCTTTCTTAGCTGGAGCTGCTTTCTTAGCTGGAGCTGCTTTCTTAGCTGGAGCTGCTTTCTTAGCTGGAGCTGCTTTTTTAGCTGGAGCTGCTTTTTTAGCTACTACGGTTTTCTTAGCGGCTGGCTTTTTTGCAACGGCGGCTTTCTTAGCAGGTGCCGCTTTCTTAGCTACTGGTTTCTTTGATACTGGCATTTAATATCCCCCCTTTCTCTCCGCATTCGCGGGAAAATGTTTGTGAAAATGTTGTGAATAAGTCACTGCGCATTGTGAATAAGTCTGCAGCGCGATGACGTCAATATCATTTTTAAAAAAAATCACTGGTCAGGATAATTTTTATTCTTTGAGTGGGATTGGATTAAACGGAGGGAGGAAGGGCACTAGGGGCAGCGCAAGATTTGAAGCACCTCTGCGGCGATATCCGACGTATTCCACAAGCGTCCAACGCCTTCATACCCACAGGCCAGCAAACCTTCCTCAGGACCTAAAAAAGTGGCCCCACGATGCTTGAGGCGAGCGACATTTTCTTGTGTGGCCGCATGGAGCCACATTTTACCATTCATGGCAGGGGCGATCAGTAATGGGCATGTGACAGCAAGAGCGATGGATGTAAGGGCATCATCCGCGATGCCGCACGCTAGTTTAGCTAGCGTGTTAGCGGTTGCTGGAGCGATCAGAAGCAGGTCGGCGGAATCGGCCAAGGCGATGTGACCAGGGTGCCAAGATTCTTTTTCATCAAAAATACCAGTGGTGACTGGGTTGCGCGAAAGTGTCTGAAAAGTGAGGGGGGAGACGAATTCGGTGGCATGACGGGTCATAACGACTTGGACGTTGAGGCCGCTCTGGGTGAGGCTGCTCGTGAGGTCAGCGGCTTTGTAGCAAGCGATGGAGCCAGTCACACCCAAGATGATATTTTTTTTCATGAGAAAGAAAGGTTGAGGCGCCGAGTCAGGTAGCGTTCCGCGCGCATGATACCGCGAAATTTTTCGATGTCCTCTTCCATTGAGCCACTGATGACGGTGTAGCGATAGTCGCGCCACTTCTGCATTTCGGAAGAGGCGTTTCGCAGGCGCGTTTCGACTTGTTCTTCGGTCTCGGTTCCGCGGCGGCGGAGCCTGCGTGAGAGCTCTTCGAGGCCGGGAGGCATAATGAAAACATCAGCCAAAGCGGCTTGGATAAAAGGATCGCCGCAGGATCGGATGCTCTCGGCTCCAGCTGTGTCAACATCCAACAAAACATCCACGCCCTTTTCTAGGTGGGCCAGCACATTGGATTTGAGAGTTCCGTAAAAGTGACCATGGACTTCCGCGTGCTCGAGAAAATCCCCTAGCGCGATATGCGACTGGAACTCCACATCAGTCATAAAAAAATAATCCTCTCCATGTGATTCCCCTCGGCGTGGCAGACGGGTCGTGCAGGAGACGGAGTAAATAAAATCTCCCTTTTGTCGCAGGGAGCTGATGAGGGTGGTCTTGCCTGCTCCGGATGGGGCGGAGATGACGAAGAGAATTCCGGTGCGGGTGATGGAGAGTTTATTCAATGTTGGCAAGTTGTTCGCGGATCCTGTCCAATTCTGTCTTTGCGTCGATGACGAGTCGAGCGATGCGCGTGTCGGCGGACTTGGATCCGATGGTGTTGAATTCGCGTCCGAGCTCCTGCGCGAGGAACTCCAGTGTGCGGCCCATGGGGGCGGTGGACGCCAGTTTTTCGTGGAACTGGGCAATGTGGCTGGCGGCGCGTTCCAGTTCCTCCGTGATATCACAGCGTTCAGCAAAAAGAGCGACTTCCGCAATGAGTCGTGGATCCTCGGCGATCAAGCCAAGGCCGGCGCGCTCGATACGCTTCCAAAGTGTTTGGCGATATTGTGCGGTGACAGTATCGGCCAACGGGGTGATTTTTTTTATGATGGCGGCGAGTTGGTTGACGCTTTTACCGAGAACCTTTTGGAGCATCGCTCCTTCGCGGTTGCGGGTTGTGACAAGTCCGGTGAGAGCCTTTTCCAAAGCGGCAAGGACGACCTCACGCGGGGCCTCGCCTTCGGGCTTTGCTGAGGTTTCGAGTCCTGCAGCGGCAAGGACATCGGAGATGGTGATCTCTCCACCTACGCCGAGTTTCTTTTGCAGGCGGCGGGCTTCACTGACAAAAGCGGCGGCGCGATGCTCGTCAAAAAAGAGTCCAGACTTTCCGCTGGTATGGCTGAGAAGGAGGTTCACCTGCACGCGTCCGCGGGTGATGCTGGCCAGCACGCGTTCGCGAACAAAGGGTTCCAGCCAAGCTGCGCCTCGTTCGGAGTGGAAGACAACTTCAGCGGTCTTGCGATTGACGGAGTAGCACTCGACTGCGGCCGTCCATGTTTTTGTTTTTGCTTCGCCGCTGCCATGGCCGGTCATGCTTGTCATAAGAGAATTTTTATCGTCTTGCGCGGCGATCTGTCGAGGCGCATTCCGCCTTGCTGAGGGGGGATGTGTTTTTTTTGCCGATCACGAGGAGTCCTCGCAGAGTGAGGAACGGATCGACGATATCAAATAAAGATTCGCCGGAGGCAAGGAGCTCAGCATCGCCACCAGTGGCGATGAGATGAGGGCGGGTGTTGGGAAAAGTCTCGGCTTGGATTTTCTCGAGAATGTTGCCGACCAGTCCGCGGTAGCCGTAAATAGCGCCGGACAGCATGGCGTCCTTCGTGGAACGACCAACGACGCAGCAGGGTTCGCGCAAGCGGATGAGGGGCAGAAGCGCTGTGCGGTCGTGGAGGTAGTTTGTCATTGCTCCGAGGCCGGGGGCAATCACTCCGCCGATGTAGGAGGCATTGGGGGAAATCACATCAAAAGTCACAGCGGTGCCAAAATCCACAACGATGGCAGGAAAGCCATGGTGAGCGACACATCCTGCCGCATTGGCCAAGCGGTCCGCCCCAATAGCGGCCGGGTTCGGATAGTCGATGCCGATTCCTAAATCGAGATGGGGTCCAATCACACAGGCGCGAGGAAATCTTTTAAGGACAACGCTGGTCTTCTTTGGAACAACTGATGAAAGGACAACAGCATCGACATCGAATGAGGATGGGATTTTGTCGAAATCCTTCGCTGAAAGTGAAGGGGTAAGTAAACGGTGGACACGCCCTATTCTGTCGCCGCGTGCCAGCGCGACCTTGGTGAAGCTGTTGCTGATGTCGATGAGGAGAAATCGTCTCATGTGTTCGATGTTTGAGATTCCTGCGAAACTACGGATGCAATCACAAGATCACCAGTTACGTTCAGGGCTGTGCGACACATATCCAAAAAGCGATCAATCCCCAAAATGATCGCTATAGACTCAGCAGGCACATTGATGGAGAGAAGCACCCCGACCACAAGTGGAAGCGAACCGCCAGGGACTCCCGCGGTGCCAATGCCCGCCATGATGCACATGAGGGCCACCACGATTTGCTGCGTGAGAGTGAGATCAACGCCGAAGACTTGAGCAAGAAATAGAACAGTGATGCCTTCATATAAAGCTGTGCCGTTCTGATTTGCGCTTGCGCCCACAGTGAGGACAAAGCGTGCGATGCGGTTTGGGATTTTCAGATCCTGTTCCGCTACGCGAAGTGAGACAGGGAGAGTGGCGTTGCTCGAGGAGGTACTAAATGCGGTGAAGATGGCTTCCTTGGCTCCCCGGAAAAAATCCAACGGACTACAACCAGCAAGAACCAGAACGGCCGGGTAGACCACAAACTGCTGTAATGCGAGACCCAGTAGAACAACGCCTGTATAAAAACCAAGCGTACGAAAAAGGTCGAATCCCAAACGTGCAGCGACCGCAAATCCCAAGCACGCGACACCGTAAGGAGCGAGCTTAAGCGCAAATCCAATGATGACCATTGAGACCTCAAACATCCCCTCAAAGAAACCTCGCAAAACCAAGGTCTTTTCGCGCGGCGCCACAGTCATGGCAAATCCCACAAACAAACTGAAGACCATCACGGACATCAGGCCGCCGCCAGTATTTTCGGGGTTGAAAGAGTTTACGGCTTCGGCAAGGGGGTTTTCCGGAATGAAGTTGAGGAGCGTGGTAGCTACCGGTTGGCTGTGCATGCCGCGCTCGATGTTTGTACGTGAGGCGTTGGAGTAAGTGGATATCAGCGCTTGGCGACTGGCCTCTGGCATGGCTTTTCCTGGGGCAAGGATGTTAACGAGGCCCAACGCTATTCCTACGCTCAGGCTGGATAGAAGTAGTGTCAGAAGCAATGTTCGCCCGCCGACGCGCCCGAGGGTCCGAAGGTTTCCCATTTCCATTGTGCCAAGAACAATGGCGGAGAGGATCAGAGGCACGACCACCATGAAAATGAGGCGTAAAAAAACTTTTCCTGCAGGCTGTATGACTTGATCGATCCACCATGCGAGAGGCTCGCGAGACGACTCTGGAAGAAACCCGCCGGCGAGGAGGCCTAAAGCCAATCCGCCCACTAGACCGAGAAGAATGCGAGTGGATTGGGCGTGTGCCGGTTTGGCGTCGGGCCCCATGAGGATTTAGCGAGAAAGATCGCCTTGGCTTAGAATCTGGAATCCCTCACCACGGAGAACCGAGGAGGAGCACTCTATGTCGTCCAAATGCAATGCTAACACGGCGCGTCCGCGCGGACGAACAAGAAGTGGGTAACTGAAGTGGATGTTCACTTCAGCCATGAGCAGTGCAGCAAGCACACGAGAGAGGTCGCCCGGACCTTCATCCAACTCGACGACCATCAAAGCGCATTCGCTATGGGGAATGTCGCGTTCTAGGAAGAGTTCGCTCGTGCGATCTGGGTCGCTCACGATCATGCGACCGATCGCGGACTCGGAGGATTCCGCAATGCTGAGGGCCAGCACGATAATGTTATTGTCATCTAGCAGGCGGACGACTTCGAGCAGGGCGCCGACTTTATTTTGAAGGAAAACGGAAAACTGTCGCACCTGGGGGCTGTGTAGTTTCTCGGCGGTGGCGGAAGTCATAATGGAATATTGTAGCACACAAAAGAACACTTTGTCACCCCCCGTGGTGAGGGAGGTGGAGCGTGTTTATGAGCGGGGGATGGGAGTGGCTATATGATTCAGGATGTGAGTTATGGTTGGAGGGAGATCTTTAATAGCGGAATCCGTAAGTGCGCCGCCAGACGTTTTTAGCATGGAATCCCTTGCTGATAGGAGACCTTGAACAAGCATGAGGGCGAGGTTTCCTTTGCGTGTGGGCTCAGGAAGTTTATCAAAGCCAGTTAGCAATTCGTCAGCGGACGAGGGTTGGGCTAAAAGGGCAGCCAACTCGGGCTTGGGGTTCGTGGTTAGGAAAGATGAGGCGATATCGATTTGGCGAATCCATGAGCCAGTGAGTAGAAAAACAATGAGGTCATGGTCATTTTGCCGTTGCATTCCCATGATAACATCTTTCTGCACGGAAGTGATTTCGGTCTGAAGTTCATTCCACGCCCCCTTGTCCGCAAATTCACTGATGCACTTATTTCTAGCTAGGATGCTTTGGTCGAGATTGAGTTTTTTGGTGAGAGTGGTGATTTCGTGCAGTGTATTTTTAACACCTTGCCCGTTGTTGGCTTGAATCGCAGCAAAGGCATCCGTGACAAGCACCCCGAGTTGAAGTGCTAGGGCTTCACGGGCGGGGGGATTCGGAGCGGTGGGCGGTTGAACAATCTCAGACCAATTCGGTTGGCACAGCTCATCGACCTCGGCAAAAAACTCACCTGCGGATTTGAGTCCACTGTGCGGAGCGACGGGGGGGCCCGTTTGCGATTCCACGGCAAGGCCAGAGGACGCTTTTCCTGCAATCAGCAGGACAACCAAAATGAACAACCGGGCCGACATGATAAAAAAGCTACACCCGTCAAATTGGGGATCAAGTATGTAAAACGTCAAACGCTCAGACAGGTTGTCTCGACGGTTGACGCCAATTTGTGTTTTGCGTAGCTTGTGCCGTTCAGAATTCTAAATGTCAAACGCGTCTCCCCATAGAATAGAGGACCCCAGCCAGCTAAATGAGGCTGCCGGCTTTTTTCGGCAGGCAAAAGATACCAACCCCAGATGTGATGAAAGCGTCAACGGGGTCGATCTGAGTTTCCAAAAAAACAGCGAAGCCATCGTGATTCGAAATGCCGAGGGTTCCGTGATTCTTTGGAATGCTGGGGCGGAGAGACTTTACGGCGTCCCAGCATCGGACATTTTGGGGCGGCCATGGCCCGCTGCGTTCTCTCGCGAAAATGAAAAACTGCAGGAGGCGGAGCGGATCACCCAGCAAAAAGGGGAGTGGTCAGGGATTCTCACGCAATCCGCTGCGGATGGAACCGAGATAGAGGTGCAAAGCCGCTGGGTTCTTTTGCCAACCCAATTGAGCGAGAAGGCAAATATTCTCATCATCAATACGTTGAATTCCGATTCGCGGCATCTGGAGGAAGAGCGCCTGCGCGCGCATAGACAGGAGTGCATCGGACTGCTCGCCGGCGGGATTGCACATGACCTTAATAATACGCTCCAACCCACAGCGATGGCGATGGATCTCATCCGAGGGAGGCTTCTGGACCCTGACAGCCAAGATTTGATCCAAGTCGTGGATGCAAACCTTCGCCGAGCCATGGAATTTGCGCGCCAAATTTTGAGCTTCACGTTGGGGGGGGCGAGCGGCATCGCGGAGGTTTCCACTAGTGAAATTGTTCAGGATATCTCTAACTTTGCGAAGAACGCCTTTCCCAAGGCCATTCAAATCCAGACAGACATTGAGATGGGGGTGTCTCCCGTTCTGGCGAATGCCACACAACTGAAGCAAGTCCTACTGAATCTTTGCGTCAATGCTCGCGATGCTATGACGGAGGGCGGTCTCTTATCCTTGACCGCTTGCAATGTTGATATTGATCAAGAGGCGGTTAAAGGGAATCCCATCGCAAAAGCAGGGAAATTTGTTCGTATCAGCGTGAGCGACTCGGGCACCGGAATCCCTCAGCCAGTGAGGGATAAGATTTTTGAGCCCTTTTTCACAACCAAAGGGCCTGAAAAAGGCACGGGCCTCGGGTTGGCCACCGTGATGGGAATCGTTCGCGAGCACGATGGGTTCCTCTTGCTTGAGAGCGCGGAGGATAAAGGGACCGTATTCCAGATTTTCATTCCTGCAGCGCCACACCACTCACCCGCCCTAGTGGTTCCATCGCCCACCGCAAGAACCGAGACTCGAGGTCATGGCGAAACCATTCTGCTAGTGGATGATGAACCGACCGTCCTCAAACTGATGCAACGCTCGCTTGAACGTGCCGGATATCATGTGATGTCGGCTTCCGATGGTCAGAAGGGATTGGATTGCTTCACGGAAAGCCAAGAAAAAATAGCGTTGGTTCTGACCGATATGTCGATGCCTGGCATGGGCGGGGCGGAGATGATTCGGCAATTGAAAAAAAAATCCCCATTTGTGAAAATCATTTGCACGAGCGGCATTATATACCCCAACGGCCAAATGCATTCCCTTGGAGCCGATAAAGTCTTAGCGAAGCCCTGCGATTCCAAGACGATGCTGGAAGCGATCAGCGAGGTGTTAAAAGCAGAGCCTCAAAAAAGCGCTTGAGGCTTTTATAGGTAGAGCAGAGATTTTCTTTTTAACGAAGCCCATTCACTGACTACCCGAAAATCCGTGAGCAGGGGGCGTTCCTTTTTCGCCTCCCATGCCGCTTTGCCGCGCTGATGGAGCCACCTCATTAGTCCTTCTAAAATCAGGGTAGAGAAGGACGGGGCGATCAAATCTTCGGCATGTAGATCAGCAGACGCAGGCCGTTGAGACAAACGAGAACAGTGCTGCCCTCGTGCCCAACGACTCCCATCGGTAGTGGCAGGTGGATACCGAATGCGGCTATGAGGAGCAGGACAATCACCGCACTTGCAAAAACGAGATTCTGCCAAAGAACCCGACGGGCATGACGCGCGATAGACAGTAAGATCGAGACATTCTCCAGCTTGTCGCCCATTAAAACCACATCGGCGGTTTCCATGGCGATATCGGTGCCAGCCGCCCCCATGGCGACCCCGATGTCCGCACAAGCGAGAGCCGGAGCATCGTTGACTCCATCCCCGACCATCAAAACGCGCCCCTGTTTTTTGAGCTCGCGGATCGCGGCGACCTTCCCCTCAGGCAGCAACTCAGCGAGGACCTCATCCACGCCCGCTTCTTCCGCGATGGCGTGGGCGACAGTTTTTTGATCCCCCGTGAGCATGACGATCTTTTTCACACCCAATCGCTTGAGGCTTTGGATGGTGCGAAGGGATTCCGGACGCAATGTATCGGCGAGGGCAAGCACAGCCAAAGCGGCGACTTGATCGTCTTGACGCTCACCGAACCACACGCACGACTTGCCTCGCTCGGCAAGAGGCTTGGAGGCGAGTGAGATTCCTTCCATGCCGGAGGCGTTGCACTCGCGGAAAAGACGTTCACTACCGATGATAATGCGTCGCCCGCAGATGGTCGCTTCCGCCCCCTTGCCGGCGGTCGATTGGAAGTCGGATGCCTCAGGCAAAACTAGGCCGCGTGCGGCAGCGCTTTTCACGATGGCGTGGGCCAGCGGGTGCTCGGATTTCGTTTCCAGCGCTGCGGCCACACCAAGCAGACTTGCGAGATGCAGGGGGAGTGAGGCGTCGAGTTTATGTGTGC
>Ga0114971_10000711_pt1 | contig 22367 bp, 22 predicted proteins | sample M_140625_MF_Meta_FD_87320 | JGI IMG/M metagenome (GOLD analysis project Ga0114971, IMG submission 87320) | Freshwater microbial communities from Lake Montjoie, Canada to study carbon cycling - M_140625_MF_MetaG | ecosystem: Environmental > Aquatic > Freshwater > Lake | place: Lake Montjoie...
AGTAAAAAATAATAAAAATATTTTTTATTCTGCATACAACAAGACAAATATAAAATTTAATGATGTAGATGAAGATAATAAACAAAAAATAATAAATATTAATACTTATACTGAATAATTGAAACGATATATAAAATTGAATTAAAATATATTTTATATATTAATTTAATAATTAAAATGGAACACCAAAAGCTTGAAGAATTTAATAAAATATATCATAATTGGAATAGAGAATGGAAAAATGAACAAATAATAAGACATGAAAATTGGGAATCAAGACGCTCTTGGATAGACCGACAAACTACTTCATATGAAGATAATTTATATAATCGTATTAAATGGGAAAAAGAGAAAAAGCATCGTGAATGGACTCAATATAGATTAATTATAGAAAAAAACTTATTGTCCAATATGAATAAAAAGGAGATTGAATCACTCCGTAAATATATTCGTAAAATAAATAGACAAAAAAGAAAAGAGAGATTATATTTGTAGAAGTTTATTATATAATAAATTATATTTTTATTATATAACAATGTGGTTTAATAAAAATGATGTATTAAAACATTTTGATACAATGCATATAATAGAATTGGCAGATTTAAATGGATATGTTCTTCCACATGCAGGAACTACATATACTGGTCATATTATCGCACATACTATGCGTTTTAAACCAACAAAGCAATTTTCAAAAGTATATATACTATTTTATCCAGCAAATCCAAATGAAACGCATGAAACTGCCCATGAATATGAAGTGCCTTATAAATCTTGTTTAACCGTATTTAAAAAAATATGGAAAATAAATACAAGCAGTATAGAATTTATTCCATATAATATTGGAACATCTATGCTTAGTAGGTTGACATTAGATGAATATCAAAATTCTCTTGTCATTGTATCAGCCGATTTTTCACATTTTTTGGATTTACAAACAGCATATAAAACAGAAAATTGTGCTGCAAATGCTATTATGCATAATGCAACTCCTCTTCCAAAATGTACAGAAGTTGTAGACCATCGTGATACATTTATGCGGTTATATTCTTTTTTACCGTCAACTGCACAACCACTTCTTCAATGGATAGGGCGAACACGTAGTCCTGGTATAAAAGGTGTTGGATATTTATCTTTTTTATTACGAAAAAAACATCTGGTTAATAGCAGTAAATTACCAGATGGTATGTTTGTTAGTTGTTATGATGAAAATATGACTGCAAGAGAATGTTTAGGTAAATGGTTTGATAATGGTAATACAAAAAAGTGGACAAAAACAGAAGAAAAATCACTTATTATAGATGTTGTTCGCAAAGGGCATTTTACTAGTAGGCTCACTGGAGGCAAATCACGTAATAATGTTCCTATAAAATATTGCACCGTTACATATTTATATAGGGATTTGGTATCTCAACAATTTATAAGAGGATGGCATGGTCTTCTTGCAAGTGCATTTTATTTACCAGATGTATTTTTAGAATATACATACGATAATGGTAAATGGATTAAAGAAGAAGATAAAGAATGGCCACAAGATTATAATTTTAGATTAGATGAAACATTGAGTAAATTGGATAATAAAGCAGGGGTTCAACAGGGAACAAGTAGTCATAATAAACAAAAATTATATACAAGTGCATTAAAATATATTAAAATAAATAATAAATTATTAACACAAAATGGTGTGTATAATAATACAAAAAAGGTATTTAATAAACGTAATAAAAACTTATAAATCATCGATTGTATAATAAGTTGGTTCACAATTATATTTTTTTAATAAAGGAAAAAGAAATGGAGGATGTGTATAATATTTATAATCTTCTAGAATTTCTTCATCTTTTTTTATATCTTGTAACGCATAACAATTACCAGTTATAAGGTCAGTTTTACAATTAGGATTATCTGAATGATTTACATATTTTCCATCGTCCGTAATTAAACATAATTTGTCGCCTTTTCCAAAAGTTAAATCTAAAAATCGTTGCTGTTCTTTTAATGTTGGCAAATGTTCTAAGTAAGAAATGCTTTGTTCTTCAGAATATTCAAATACATTATTGTTTAATTTATATGTCCATATACAAGTATTTGCTTTAATGTCTTCCAATACATATAGACCTTTTCCATAAATATTCTCTCTAATTTCATACTGAATATTCATAATAATGATTAAATATAAAAACCATTTAATTATTAATTATAAATAATTAATTATAAATAATAAAGTTAAATACATCTATATATTATAATATACATGTATTTATTATTAATAAACGTATTTTTTGCGTCAGGGTTTAATATTAACCAACCATTTATATTTAATACAATACTTACAAATAGAATACTCACAAATAGATTATTTTCTAATAGAATAGTGCGATATAATTATAATGGTAATAATGATGATAAATTAAAAAAAATTGATGATGCATTAAATAATGAAAAAAATAAAATGAAACAATTATTAACTGAAAAAAATAAAATTATGCAAAATATAACAGGACTAAATTTACATAATGAAACCTATATTGATAATTATCTAGAGAATGTTTTGAATGAAAATATTTATGATAGTTTTGAAGAAGATGGTTTTAATAATGAATATGATTATGAATTTAAACCAAGACCCAACAAGATTAATATAATTATTAATACAAATCCAAATCCATACCCAAATATAAAACAAAATTCTAATAAAAATAAAGAAACAGAAAATGATAATGCTCAAAGTGAAAATTTCCAACTAATTAAAAATTCTAGCTATAATTTTAATAATATTGGGGGGTATGAATCAATTAAAGAAGAATTAATGCAATGTGCTGATATATTATTAAATTATACAAAATATGCTAAGTATAATGTTAGAATTCCAAAGGGAATTATTTTAGAGGGGCCACCAGGTAATGGCAAAACATTAATGGCAAAATGTTTTAGTGGAGAGATTAATATTGGATTTATTCCTGTTTCTGGTGCACAATTTCAAGAAAAATATGTAGGCGTAGGTGCATCAAGAGTTAGAGAATTATTTGATTTAGCTACAGAAAATGTTCCATGTATTATATTTATTGACGAGCTAGACGCACTTGGGCGAAAACGTTCATCTGACCAAAATTCAAATACGGAACATGATTCAACATTAAATGAATTATTAGTTAATCTAGATGGGTTTAAATCGGCAAATGGAATATTTGTAATTGGTGCTACAAACAGGGTTGACCTTCTTGATTCTGCACTCATAAGACCTGGGCGAATAGATAAAAAAATATACATAGGCAATCCAGATAAACAAACTAGAAAAAATATATTAGATATACATTTGGTAAATAAACCTATTGAACAAGCAATCACAATGGATTATTTGGTTGAATTGACAAATGGGTTTTCTGGTGCACAAATTGAAAATTTATTGAATGAAGCGATGTTGTACGTGCTTCGACAGAATAGATATCAAATTGATAAGGCAGATATTAACATGATTGCAAACAGAATTTTGGTGGGGTTTCAATCGACCAAAAATCAATTGACTGAAGATGTTATTTATCAAGTGGCAGTACATGAAATCGGCCATGCATTAGTAGGATTATTCACCAAACATAGAAAATTAATTAAAATTACTATCAATTTATTCTCTCCAAAAACATTAGGATTTACTTTATTTGAGCCAGGCTCTAACACTATTCAGACAAAAGAACAACTGATTAATGAAATTATGGTATTACTTGGAGGAAGAATTGCTGAAGAGATTATATTTAAAAATAGTAATATATCTTCAGGGGCATCCCAAGATATACAAGAAGTAAAAACAATAGCACAACAAATGATAGTACATTTAGGTATGGGGGACAAAATAGTTATCAGCGACCAAACCAAGATAAATGCGGAAATAGATAATATCATATCCATTGCATATGAACGTGCAAAGATTATATTATCCAACACAGAACCTTTAATAAAAGATGCTGCAAAATTATTAACAATTAATCATGAATTAACTCCCGAGATGATAACTAATCTTATTGCGAATAAGTATCCATATATAAATTATTAATAATGTGTAATGTTGGTGTAAATAATATTTTATGATTTATAAAATATTTATAATCATTTCTTTTATTACAACAATCGCATTTAATATAATATCTCCACCTACAACATCCAGTTATTTTATATTTTCTTGTTGATATTTTGAATTGTGTAATTATTGATTGTATATTATTTCCGCAATTTACGCATAAAAACATTATAATAATATGTTAAATATATTATTATATTGAAGTAATAGGCAAAAGGTCTAATTTATTTTTAAAGTTAACCGTTTATCATTTTTAATTTTTTCAACAACATCATATAATTCATATTTTATTGCCATTTCATATGCGTTTGTTATATTTTGATAATTAATATCGTACATAACATCAAAATCTAATAGTCTCATACAAAATTTATTCCATTTTTTTTTGATGCATAACATCAAAAGTGAATTATTTGTAAAATGGCAAAAATCTTCAAATTCATTATAAGAATAATTGTCTATATCATTAACATCTATATTTTTACTGATTAAGTATTCTCTTTTCTTTTCTTCATCATCAAAATGATATTGTCCACTTGTATTTTCAGGATTTAACAAATTTAATATATCTAATGCCATTAGTTCATGGTCTAATTCATTAATAGCCATTAAAAGAACATCAAAATCATTACCAAAGTCATAAGATAAATATAAATTTCCTTCTTGATCTTCCCATTGATATGGTTCTATTTTATACTCCATTAAAAATTGTAGTATTTCTGTAGAAATATTTATCTCTCCATATTTAACTTTATGTTCATTTGTATGGTTAACATAATTGATTATATTAGATAATTTGTCTAAACAATATATGCATTTATACATTATAATCTATATGCGTCGTTTTTATATTTATTTAAATGATAATGTAAAATTAATGTATGAACATTTCCTAATGCACTTATATCTGTAATATTACAGCAACAAGACAAATCTAATGTATGAACGTTTCCTAATGCACTAACATCTTTAATATTTTCACAACAACTTAAATTTAAATCATATACATTCCCTAATGCACTTACATCTTTAATTTTATTACATTTACTTAAATCTAATGTATGTACGTTTCCTAACGTGCTTACATCTGTAATTTTATTACATTCACGTAAATTTAAAGTATGAACTTTACCCAATGCACTTACATCTGTTATTTGTTTACTATAACTTAAATTTAAACAATGGACATTTCCTAAGGCCTTTACATCCGTAATATTTTTACAATAACTTAAATCTAAAGTATGCACTTTACCTAATGCACTTACATCTGTAATATTACAACTACTTAAATTTAAAGTATGAACTTTACCCAATGCACTAACATCTGTAATATTTTTACATCTATCTAAATTTAAAGTATGCACTTTACCTAATGCACTAACATCATTAATTTTATCACAATAACTTAAATCTAAAGTATGCACTTTACTTAATGCACTAACATCTGTAATATTATAACACCAACTTAAATCTAAATTATAGACATTTCCTAATGCACTAACATCTGTAATATTATAACACCATCTTAAATTTAAAGAATAAACATTTCCTAATGAACTTACATCTGTAATATTTTTACATTCACGTAAATCTAAAGTATGAACGTTGCCTAATGCACTTACATCTGTAATATTTTTACAATAACTTAAATCTAAAGTATGAATGTTGCCTAATGCACTTACAGATGTAATATTTTTACAATAACTTAAATCTAACTGCAGTTGTTTATTTGGAATAAATATTTTATTTAAAACTCTATTTCTAAATAAAATATCATCGTAATATAACAATGAATATTCGTTATTTAATTTATAAATAATGTATTGTTTGAATGTTAATAATATCAGGCATGTATCACATAAACTTCGCAGATCGGTATATTCATTCAAAACATTAAATAAGTCTAGATTGGTAAATAGGTCCATCATGATTGATTATAGTATTACTTTTATATATTTTTAATCAATTTTTAAGGTAAAATTAAAGTATGGACGTTCCCCAATGCACTTACATCTGTAATATCATAGCAACAAGTTAAATCTAATATATGAACGTTTCCCAACATGCTTACATCTGTAATTTTATTACATTCTCGTAAATCTAAATCATAGACATTTCCTAATGCACTGACATCTGTAATTTGATTACAATTACATAATTTTAAAGTATGAACATTTCCTAACATACTTACATCTGTAATTTTATCACAAAAACTTAAATCTAATTCATATACATTACATAACATGCTTACATCAGTAATTTTATCACAACAATTTAAATTTAAAGTATGGACATTACTTAATGCACTTACATCTGTGATATTTTTACAATCACTTAAATCTAACGTATGAACATTCCCCAATGCACTTACATCTGTTATTAGATTACACCTAAATAAATCTAACCTATAAACTTTACCTAATGCACTTACATCAGTAATTTTATAACAACGGGATAAATCTAAATGATGAACATTTCCTAACGCACTTACATCAGTAATATTTGTACACCCTTCTAAACATAAATGATGAACATTCCCTAACGCACTTACATCAGTAATTTTATCACAATGCATTATTAATAATGTATGAATTTTACCTAATGCACTAACATCAGAAATTTGTTCACAACCATTTATATATAAAGTATGAAGGTTTCTTAGACTACTAACATCTGTAATTAAATTACAATCCTCTAAATATAATTTATGTACATTTTCTAATGCACTTACATCTGTAATATTATCACAATAACTTAAATCTAAAATATGGACGTTTCCTAATGCACTTACATCTGTAATATTACCACAATAAGTTAAATTTAAATCATATACATTACCCAACGTGCTTACATCAGTAATTTTATAACAACGAAATAAATCTAAAGTATGCACATTTCCTAATGAACTTACATCAATTATGTTAGAACAATTTCTTAAATTTAAAGTATGAACATTATTTAATGCACTAACATCAGTAATATTACAATCACTTAAATCTAAATGTAGTTGTTTATATGGATTAAATATTTTATTTAAAACTCTTTGTCTAAATAAAATATCATGATGATACATTAATGAATATTTGCTATTTAATTTATAAGTAATGTATTGTTTTAATGTTAATAATAATGAACATGTATCACATAAAGTTCTTAAATCTGTATACTCATATATATATCTGAATAAATCCAGATCTGTAAATAGGTCCATTGTTTTATAATTTACTTTTTATATAATTTCAATCAATTTTTAAGGTAAAAAATATCGTATCTTTTATTGTCACACAATAATGGTTTCAAAAAATCAAACTTCATTATTCGGTTAGATAAAAATGCTTTTAAATTGTTTGGTGTATTTTATCTTTTCTACTTAAAGGTAGAGGCTTCGTAGATACTTTCACATTAATTATTAAACTTTTTTTACCAGCAATTTCCCAACAATATTCCTTACATTTACATTGATAATCAAAGAACTTCTCAAACATTTTTTTATCATATTCAATATGTCTTGAATGATATAATCCCAAACTAATTGCTAATATATGAACAATTCGTCTCTCATAACTATTTTTACAAGGTATGATTTTTGTTTCATTATTATTTTTTATATTTATTAATAAATCATAAAAGTAATCTTTCAGAACAATATTTTCGTTCAAAAAACTAACTTCATCATTAGACAATTCCATTACTAGTTATAAAATTTTACGTTTATATTTTTTTAATCAAATGATGAGGTAAAATTAAATTATGGACGTTTCCCAACATACTTACATCTGTAATTCCTGTACATAAACATAAATCTAAAGTATGGACGTGTCCTAATGTACTAACATCTGTAATTTTATTACAACCTTTTAAATTTAAAGTATGAACGTTCCCCAATGCACTAACATCTGTAATATTATAAGAAAATAGTAAATTCAAATTATGAACTTTCCCTAATGCACTAACATCAGTAATTTTTTTACAAAAACTTAAATTTAAAGTATGGACATTTCCTAATGCACTCACATCCGTAATTTTATCACAACAACTTAAATCCAAATTATGAACCTGTCCTAATGCACTAACATCTTTAATATTTTCGCACCAATTTAAATCTAAAGTATGAATGTTTCTTAGTCCATTAACACATGTAAGATTTTTACAACGATATAATTTTAAACAATGAACATTTTTTAATCCACTAACATCTTTAATATTGTCACACCAACCTAAATTCAAAGTATGAACATTTCCTAATACACTTACATCTGTAATTTTATCACACCCCAATAAAAATAAAAGCAATTGTTTATTTGGATTGAATATTTTATTTAACACTCGTTGTCTAAATAAAACATCATCGTAATACATCAATGAATATTCTTTATTAAATAAGTAAAAAATATATTGTTTCATTGTTGATAACACTGTGCACGTATCACATAAACTTCTTAAATCTGTATAAAAATTAATAACTCTGAACAAATCAGGATTGGTAAATAGGTCAATCATTATAGTTAATAATTAAATACTTTTAATTAAATTTTTAAGAATGGTTTAATATCCGATTAACCTATATGCTAAATCATTAATTTCAGGTCTAACTATTTGTACTATTTGTGGTAATGGATTACCAAACGTATTTGGATAAATATCACATAAGCATGGATTATGTGGCCAGTGTGATGTGGTTCTTAAATTTTTCCAAGCATTAATTTTAGTATTTAACATTCCAATTGATGCGAAACTTCTAGGAGTATAACAAAGATATACTACACATCTATAATTAGGTTGTTGACGTTTTGAGTCTGGTTCTTTTGCACAATGAATTGTTCGAGAGTCCCATAATACAAGAGAACCAGCAGGGCATTTAATCATTTTTTTATCGCATTTATCAGTATACCATTTTATTTGTTCTTGATTCAAAAGAAACCAATCATCTGGACTGGTTTCTTCAAACTCTTTTGCAAAATCACCGTGATATTTATGCGAACCTTCTAATACAATTAATGTTGCATCTCCTTCATTCGTATCGTAAGCATTAATCCATCCTTGAACGCATTCAAAACCATTTCTTAAATAGCTTTGATCTGTATGCAACCATGATTTATCTTTAGCCCATCCAAACCCAGTTATTTCAGGTGGAATATGAAATGATGCACCGTCAAAACTTACTAATAAATCTTCTTTACTAACATTCCAGATTTTTTCAAATGGTTCAATAATTTTATAATTTGTTCGCAAATCCCATATAAACTGTGCATGCCCAATTGACCAATGTTTAAGCAACATGGAATGTTGTGGATATAATTGTTTATAAGATGTCCAAGTACGTCGTTTGTCTTTTTTAATTGGAACTGGTAAATTTGCTGTAATATTTTCCAAATAATCCCACATACCTTGTTTTATTAAATTACATTCTTGTTGATTTAATATATCTGGAATTATTGCTACACCATATTTATTTAATGTATCTAAAATATTATCATTATCTGTTATGTATTTTTCATATTCATAATTTATCATATATAAATCTTTAATTTAGTTTTTATATAAATTTCATTATATAAAAAATGGGCATTTGAAATGTGAAAATGTGTAATTCATTTTGTTAATATTACATTATTAATAATGTAAATATATAAAAATTGATTTGATTTTTTTAAATTAAATATATAATATGAATACAATGAATTTGTTGCCTTTGGACGTTTACGATAGACCTTGGTTAAGATTTGATAAAAAACTTAATGAAAAATCAATAAAAATTTGTGGTAAATGGGCATTATATTTTAATGACAAATCAGTAATGAATGAAGTTTGGAAGGTAGCTATAAAATCTCTTATAGAAGACAAATTATACGGAGTTCAACGTTTAGAATGTTCTACAAATTATGTAGGACAATCAGGTGGTCTTTGCTCTATTGGTATGTTAATATTTGATTGCGATGTTTCACCAAATGAAGAAATTATTATGAATGTAGGAAAAAATATTTTAGAAATATTTAATTATGATGAGCGAGAAAGCATTTATTTTAAATCAAGACAATCTATTTTAACAAAACCAACAATCCCAACTTCAAAAAATTATACATATAAATTAGATAATCATTTATACATAAAAAAGTTGAAAATATATGCGATTGATCATTTAGATTAAATATCTTATGTAAAATTCTATTTTTAAATATCATAATATATTTTTGAATATTATCTATTTAATTTGTAATTAATATATTTTTTAATGTTGATAAAACGTGCATGTATCACATAAACTTCTTACACCTTTTTACATTTCAAACGCCAATTATTATAAAAAAATTGATTTAATATTATTATATTAATTTATATTATAATAATGTCTAAACAAGATACAACTGAACCATTTGTACTTAATGATGAAGATATAGATAAATTTATAAAATATAAAGATAAAATTATGGATAAATTTATAAATGAAACAAATAAATTTATAATAAATGAAATGTCTAAAGAAAAATATGAAAATAAAAACATAATAAATGAAATTTATAAAGTAAAATATGAAAATATAATTAAGGATTTGGATGAAGATAATAAACAAAAAATAATAAATATTTTTAAAAAGTCAAACAACCAGAAAATATCTATCAAAAGTCAATTGAGTTATTTAAAAAAACGATAAAAATAATTATTTATAAATAATAGGATATACCATTTAAATTTTCCCCAAAGGAATAACATTGACCAACGTTGCTTGAAAAAGAACGACACGCCCGTAGCGCCTGCAACCTCGCATCCTCTTCAGTGTCACGTAGCGCCTGCAACCTCGCTGCCTCTTCAGCGTCACGTAGCGCCTTTAGTAACATCGCTGCTTCTTTAGCGTCACATAGCGCCTGAAACCTCGCCACCCCTTCAGCGCCCTCATTAATATAAATCAATGTTTTCTTAAATAATTCTTTATGTTCTTGAAAAGATAAATAATTAAACATTTTTTTACATTTATCACAACGGAACACCCATAATCTTGAACATTGCCCCACACGATTCCTCATTCGTTGTCTGTTAATTTCTGAATTTGATATTTTTGCTCCACAATAAAAACAAATCATATATAAATGTTTAATATAGTTTTTATATAAGTTCATTATATAAAAATGGTCATTTGAAATGTGTAATTCATTTTGTTAATATATTACATCATTAATGTAAATATAAAAATTGATTAAAAATATATAAAAAAGGATATATCATAAACAATGGACCTATTTACCAATCCTGATTTATTCAGAATTATTGACGAATATACAGATTTACGAAGTTTATGTGATACATCTGTATTATTTTCAGAATTAAAACAATATATTAATTACAAATTAAATGAAAAATATTCATTAATGTATTATCATGGTATTCCATTTAGAAATACCATTTTAAATAAAATTCATAATCCTTATAAACAATTACATTTAAATTTGAATTATTATGATATTACAGGTATAAGCGCATTAGGTAAAGCGCACACCTTAAATTTAAGACATTCTAAAATTACAGATGTAAGCGCATTAGGTAAAGTACATACGTTAAATTTACAATGTTGTCGTAATATTAGAGATGTAAGCGCATTAAGTAACGTTTACAATTTAAATTTAAGTGATTGTCATATTACAGATGTTAGCGAGTTAGGTAAAGTCCATACTTTAAATTTAGCACAATGTCATATTACAGATGTTAGCAAATTAGGCAACGTCTATAATTTAAATTTAGCATTTTGTAATGTTAAAGATGTAAACGCATTAGGGAACGTGCATACGTTAGATTTAAGTTGTTGTGATATTACAGATGTTAGCGCATTAGGGAAAGTGCATACTTTAAGATTATCGCGTTGTAAAAACATTAAAGATGTAAGCGCATTAGGGAAAGTATATAATTTAGATTTAAGTCATTGTAAACAAATTACAGATGTAAGCGCATTAGGTAAAGTTCATACGTTAGATTTAACTAATTGTGATATTACAGATGTAAGTGCATTAGGAAAAGTCCATACATTAGATTTAACGGATTGTGAATACATTAAAGATGTAAGTGGATTGGGAAATGTGTATGATTTAAATTTAGATGGTTGTAAAATTACAGATGTAAGCGAATTAGGTAAAGTCCATACTTTACATTTAAGTTATTGTGATAATATTAAAGATGTAAGTGCACTAGGAAAAGTTCATACTTTACATTTAATAGATTGTGATAACATTACAGATGTAAGTGAGTTAGGTAACGTAAACTATTTAGATTTAACAAGTTGTAAAAATGTTAGAGATGTAAGTGCGTTAGGGAAAGTACACACTTTATATTTAAGTTATTGTAAACAAATTAAAGATGTTAGCGCATTAGGTAAATGCCATATTTTATATTTAATTGGTTGTATAAATATAAAAGATGTAAGCGCATTAGGTAAAGTACATACTTTAAATTTAAGTGGTTGTGATAATGTTACAGATGTAAGTGCGTTAGGTAAAGTTAAAATGTTATATTTAAGTTATTGTAAAAATATTAAAAATGTAAGAGCACTAGGACATGTTCATACGTTAGATTTAAGTAATTGTAATATTACAGATGTTAGCGCATTAGGAAACGTTTATGATTTAGATTTAAGTAATTGTAAAAATATTAAAAATCTAAGCGCATTAGGTAAAGTTCATACTTTAAATTTAAGTCGTTGTAAAAATATTAAAAATGTAAGCGCATTAGGAAAAGTCCATACTTTAAATTTAAGTGGTTGTAAAAATATTAAAAATGTAAGTGCGTTAGGTAAAGTCCATAATTTAAATTTAAGTTATTGTGATAACATTACAGATGTAAGCGCGTTAGGTTACGTCCATAATTTAGATTTAAGTGGTATAAAAAATATTACTGATCTTGAAATAAGTGCTTTACAAAATTTTACTGTGTTGAAATTATAAAATAAACAAAGATTTTTACACCAACTACAACCCCAAATTTGAAAACATTCTTTATAAGAAAAATTCATAATATAAAATTGATTATGAATTAAATGTATATATTAATAGAATGACACCTTCAAAAAAAATAAAATTAATTTATGATTTGTATGAAAATAATAATTCTTATTATGGTTTTGAACAAGAAACTAAAATAGATAATTTTGATTATAATAAAATAGTATTAGATTCAATAAAAGATGTTATATATGATAAAAACAGGAAATTAACAATTTATTCGTGGGGTATTATGAAACACGATGAACCAAAATGCGAAATTTCATTTGACCTAACAAAATTTACAACTAAAACTAATATTAAAGATATAAAATTAGTTGATGGTAGAGATGTTGAAATTCAAAATTCAATCATTCAACATCCATTATTTACTGAATTAATAAAAAAAATAATAGAAGAAATAGAAACAAATAATTCAAGAGAAATATCATTCTTTTGTAATCATGGAAAACATCGTTCAGTAGGGTGGACAGAAATATTAAAAAAATATTATTATCCAAATTCAATTATTAAACATAGTATTTATTAAATAATAACATATTTACATGTATAAATTATAAGGTAACATTAAAATAGGTACATTTTTTAATGCACTAACATCCGTAATTTTATCACAATATACTAAATCTAATATATGAACGTTTCCTAATGAACTTACATCTACAATATTATCGCAAAAACTTAAATTTAAATCATAAACATTTCCTAATGCACTTACATCTGTAATATTTTTACAATGACTTACATTTAATTTATGCACATTTCCTAACTCACTTACATCAACAATTTGTTTACAATTACTTAAATCTAAAGTATGAACATTTTTAAATACACGTACGTCAGTAATATCACAAAAACTTAAATTTAAAGTATGAACGTCTTTTAAAGCAGTAAAATTTGTAATTTTTTTACAATAACTTAAATCTAAATCATAAACATTACCTAATGTATTAACATCTGTAATATTATAACAACCATGTAAACATAATGTATGGACATTTCTTAATACACTTACATCTATAATTTGTTTACAATCAGTCAAATCTAAATAATATACATTTCCTAATGTACTAACATCTGTAATTTTATCACAATATTTCAACTTTAATGTATGTACATTTCCTAATGCACTTACATCAATAATTTTATCACAACAAGATAAATCTAATGTATGAACATTACCCAATGCACTTACATCTGTAATTTTAAAACACTTACTTAAATCTAAAGTATGAACATTGCCTAAGGCACTAACATCAATGATATTATAACAACCATGTAAACATAACGTATGGACATTTCTTAATGCACTTACATCAGTAATTTGTTTACAAAAACTTAAATTTAAAGTATGAACATTACCTAATGCACTTACATCACTAATATTTTTACAATGTCTTAAATCTAAAATATGAACATTTGCCAAAGCACTAACATCTGTAATTTTATCACAATATGACAAATTTAAACAATGGACATTACTTAACGCACTTACATCTGTAATTTTAAAACACTTACTTAAATTTAAAGTATGAACATTTTTTAACGCACTAACATCAATGAGGTTAGAACAACCGTCTAAATCTAAAGTATGCACGTTTCCTAATGCACTAACATCTGTAATGTTATGACAACGCACTAATTTTAAAGTATGAACATTACCTAATGCACTAACATCTTCTACACCCGACATAGTTAAATTTAATTTATGAATATTCCCCAAAGCACTAACATCAATCATGTTTGGTAATTCATCATCAGTCCCTAAATAACTTAAATCTAAATGAAGTTGTTTAGTTGGATTAAATATTTTATTTAATACTCGTTGTCTAAATAAAATATCATTAAAATACATTAACGAATATTCAGTATTTAATTTATAAATAATGTATTGTTTGAATGTTAATAGCAATGAACATGTATCACATAAACTTCGCAAATCTGTATATTTATCTATATACCTGAATAAATCTGGATTTGTAAATAGGTCAATCATTATTGGTTATATTATCATTTACTTTATATATTTATAATCAATTTTTAAAGTAATAATATTTTTCACTTCTTTTTATATTACATCCAAACTTAAAATATTTTGCTATAATAATGATACAAATAGATGAAAAAGATGATGAAGAAATTGAAGAAACTCTTACACAAGAAGAATACCAAAAAATAAATTCAATTCAAGTAGTATCATTGGTTAAACCTAAGGAAGAATCTAATCTATTTAGTGTATGGAATGTATTTGGAATGTTTAAACACATAGAACCAATTGCAGACATATCACAAAAAAAGACATTACAAGATGCTCCTTTTACTATTACAAGACGTGTCGGTATATATAAAGTAGTTACTATAAATAATATATCAGGTAAAGATGCCTATATAATTTTAACTAGAGATAAGATAACAAATGTTAAAGCTCTAGGAATAGGTGGTGGTGCAGCTGGTGTTGATTGTAACTTCAATATAGAATTTGAAAATAAAGAAGAATGTAAACCCCAAAAATTATCAATTACGAATAATACAAGAAGTGAATATGAATTAGAAACTACTACATTTCATTGCACTTTATTTTTTAATATTGATGGAGAATGGAAAAAATCGTGGGATAATCGTAGGTTTAATGGAAAAATATTTGATATAAATATACTTGAAAAGCACGTTACATCAGCATTACCAAAAGAAAATATACCAGATTTTTAATTTTTTTATGTGTAATTGTATACGCATTTTTAATAACTACTTTAATCCATTGTTTATTTATTAATGATATAAACGTGTTTTATATTATTATTTAAATGAAGTACTTATTTATTTTCATATTCTTTTTATTTTCTAATGGGTTTATTTTTCCTACTCCACAATTGCGTAGAACTTTTCCATTAGATGTCAAACGCAAAGATTTAAATCAAAAATTTCAATTGTATGAAGAAAAGGAAAGACCAAAAACTATATACCTCCCCAAAACATTGAATCAACAAATATATGTTGATTATATGAAGACTCGTACTGTTTCTGTTGTTTTTGGTGTGGGACCTGCTGGTTCTGGTAAAACTTTATTTGCTTGTAGCACTGCTATTCAAGAATTAAAACAAGGGTATGTTGACCGTATTATTATTACACGACCTATCATTTCTGTGGATGAAGAATTGGGATTTTTACCTGGTTCCATAGAACAAAAAATGAATCCTTGGACGCGGCCCATTTTTGACATTTTTTCTGAATTTATATCACATTATGAAATAAAATATATGGTTGACAATGGTGTTATTGAAATTTCACCTCTTGCATTTATGCGTGGACGTACTTTTAAACGTTGTTTTATTATTGCGGATGAAATGCAAAATAGTTCCCCAAAACAAATGAAAATGTTATTGACTCGTTTGGGGGATGATTCGCGTATGGTCGTTACTGGAGATTTGAAACAAAGTGACCGTTCCAATGATAATGGATTGTATGATTTTATCAACCGTTTTCAACAATCATCCACAAATTTTAATTCTTCTATTCAATATGTTAAACTGAATGATGATGATATTCAAAGAAGTCCTATTGTTAGTAGTATATTACAAATATATGATGATATTTAATTTTATTAATATTTTTTATAAGTTTTTCTTCCATATTTGCAATGTTGTTTTTGAGAAAATCCTTTTGGATGATTACAATTAATACTTTTTTTATATTTCATACTCCATTTTCCTCCTATCTTTTTTTTATTTTTTGCCATTATAATATAAATACATATTAATTATATTATAAAATAAATAAATTTATAAGAATATTTTCTGACAAACTTTTTATTATGAAATTGTTTACAGTAAAATACTTATTTATATTTTAATTGCAATAAACATAGTAAATTTTTCTATTTTTTCTGTAATAATTTTAAACCCTGACAATAAGTCACGCAATCTATCTGCTGGTTGGTCATTTGTCCATCTTTTAGTTGGTTCAATAATATACAATGTGCCATTTGTTTCTAACACACGATGTGCCTGTTGAATATATTCTTTGCAATTGGACCCCCACATCGCAAGAGATAATATACATATTTCTGCGGAATCATCTTCTAAGGGTATACGTGAAATATCGCATACTTCTACAGAATTGTCATTTGACACATGATCATAATTTGTAAATTCAAACCTTTTATCTTCTTTAAAATGTTTGGAAATATTTGCTTTTCCACAACCCATATCTACTACTTTTTTTGGTCGTTTTGTTTTAATTTTATCTAATTCTGTTATAATTTGATTGCGGGGGATTGATTCTTGAGGAAATGATTCTTCATTTCTCTCTGATATAGAATGGTAATGTTCCCATTTGGTTTTATCTTCAAATAGTTTGGATAAATTTGCAGAGGTTAATGTTTTGTATTTTTTGTGAAGTTCAGATATTTCGGTTTTAATACGTTGTCGTTTTTGTTCGGTTGATTCTTTTGGTTCTTTTGTTAGTGTAAGTTTCATTGATTTTTTTGGGGTTAAATATTCTTTGTATTCTTCTAGAAATTCTTCCCATTGGTTGCATCTCTCTGGATTATTTTTAAATCCTTCTGTTTTTGATTTAAAATTTTTTATTTGTCCAATTAACCATGAACCTAATGGTTTTTCTAATTGTTTATGTTGACTTGGTCTTCTTTTTTCTTTATTTAAAAATGTTTTTATTTTTTTTAAATTTTCATACCATACTTCATCTAATGTTTTACAATATTCTTTATATTTGTCTAAGAACTCTTCCCATTGATTGCATCTTTTAATATTATCCTTGAAACTGTCCTTTTTTGTTTTATAATTTGATACTTGATTTACAAACCATGTATATAATATTTTTTCAGGTTCTTTATTATATGGTTTTCTTTTTTCTTTATCTAAAAAGTATTGTAATTCTTTAAAATGTATATCCCATATTTCATCTATTGATTTAAAATATTTTATGTATTTGTTTGTGAACACTTCCCATTGTTTGCATCGTTCATAGTTATCTTTAAAACTATTTATTTTTGTTTTATAATTTTTTATTTGATGAGATAACCACTGACCTAACAATTTTTCATTTTCTTTATGTTTATTTGGTCTTCTCTTTTCTTTATCTAAAAAGTAGTGTAATTCTTTAAATTTCATATTCCATATTTCATCTTCTGATTTAAAATATTCTTTATATTTTTCTATAAATTCTTTCCATTTTTTAGAACGTTCAAGATTATTTTTAAAACCATGAGAAGTTGTTTTATATCTTTGTATATTTTGTTCTAACCACCCACATAATGATTTTTCAGTTTTTATACATTGACGTGGTCTTCGTTTTTCATTATCTAAAAAGTATTGTAATTCTTTAAAATGTATATCCCATATTTCATCTGCTGATTTAAAATATTCTTTATATTTTTTTATAAATTTTTCCCATTTTTTACAACGTTCAAGATTATTATTTGTTTTGTAATTTTTGTTTTGGCGTATTACCCATTTACCTAAAGATTGTTCTTTTGGTCTACACTCTTTTGGTGTTCTTTTTTCTTTCTCTATAAATTCTCTCAACTCTTCCAAACGGTCCTCCCAATTATTATTCACTTCGCAATCTAATAAACAACTCCCCAAATCTATATTTTTTATCTTCCATAATACCTGAATATCCATGTTTGTATGTACGTCTAACCGAATTCTTTTTGGTGGTTTGATTGCCTTTTCTTCACCCTCAATCTTACAATATTTATCTTCTACTTGTAAAATACTTACCACTCTTTCTGACTCTCCATATGTAATAATTGGTTCTTTCAAAGAATCTGTATGTATATCAATTTGTATATCATCTCGTTCTGCAACTTCTTCCAAATCATCATCAAATATTTCTTCCAATTCTTGCTCTTCTCCTATCGTATAGCCCTTTGCTTTAAAATTGTGTTCCAATTCTTTTGGCGAATAATTGTTTGGATAATAAAGACATATATCATATAAATCCTCATCTTCTTGTTTTAATGCCGACATTACATTTAAAATGGGTGTAAAATCGTCTCCTTTTTTCATTTCTTCTCTTATAACTGCGTCACATTCCTCTGCGGTTTTACATTGTTCGTATTTAGTTTTATTAATATAAATAGGTAATAGAATGGTTGAATGCGGTTTATCTACATTAAATTGCTTACGAACAACTCGCCCAATGTTTTGAATAATTTTTACAAATGATGTTTTGGGGTCTACAAATACACACATATTTGCGTTTTTTGTATCAATTCCTTCCCCCATAGTTTCACAAGAAGACAAAATAAATACATCTTTACTTTTATCAAATTCTTTTAATATATCTCTCCGTTCTATTAATTTTAACTCTGAATAGAAACCTAACATTGTTATAGTTGGTACATCCATTGTAGGAAATTCCTTTACAACTCTTTTAAATGCATCAATCATTTGTGTTTCATTTACAAAATTTCGTACAGAAGTTGGGGAATCTGTATTTACATCCGAATGAAAAGTTAATATACGATTATTGCCTGTTTTATAATATGCACGTGCAATAGAATCATAAATAGTATTGTTTGTATTTTCACCAAATAAGTCTACACGAATTTCAAATGGATTTAAATATCCTTCAGCAACTCCTCTCAAATATGGATAGTCATATACTATTTTACCGCAATCTTTTAACATGTCTATACCATTTGCTGTTTTAGGTGTCGCTGTAAAGAAACAACACTTTTCTATGTTTGTATTATTAAAGATGAGTTCTTGATATGTTTCTCCTATTGCGTGATGTGCTTCATCAAATATACACATATTTATTTTGTAATCATTTAACAGATGAAAACTATTATATGTAATACATATTGTTTTATTTGATTTCTTTTTCATAAATGTAGTTATTGTTTTTGGGTCTGTTGTAGATTCAGATGAAATTGTAAGTAAATCTTTACAGTTATTTAAATAATCAATATTAAATTGGTCTATGAGTGATAAAGATGGAAATACATATACTTTTAAATTATGATTTTGAAATGCCTTACCATATGCCATTATATTTGATTTTCCTGTTCCGCAAAATGCTTTTACAATACATTTATTTTCTTTACTCAATTCATTATAAATTGCATCATCTATTTCTGTTTGGTATGGTCTGAACTTTGCCGACATGTTTTGTTATATAATACTTTATATTTATACTTTTCAATTTTATAGTAAAATACTTATATTTATTTATTAAAATAATATTAAATACAATTTTTATTTATAAATATTTTTACTATAAATTACATCAAAAAATAACTGCATTTTAATTTAATAAATTTTAGTTAATAATTGAATAATTTCATCTCTCTTTTTTTTAGATACATTTAAATTTCTTTTTTTACATTCTTCTTTTAATTGTGCCATATTCATATTATTATATTCATTAATTTGAGGTAATACCTCATCTATCATTTCTTTCATATTTACAATAGTATTTATTTGTTCTTCTTTTTTTGGGTCATTTGCATGTTTAGAACGTTTATGATTAGATAATTGTTTTGCATTATCACAACCAAAGCCACAATGACAATACATTTTCATTTTTTTAGAAATACCTGATTTATCATCTAAAAATTTATTTAAATCAGGCATATCTAAACTATCAATTTGAATACAAGCACTTTTATGTTGTTCTTTTAAAAAATCTTTTAATTTTTCTTTTTTTTCTAAAAAAACAATAAATTCAGAATTAATTTTAGTTAATATATCTTTATCAATAATAATACCATTTTCTATTTCTTCTTCAGTTATTTTTTTAATTTTTGGAGACATATTATCTATAATTTGTACTGCTTGTTTAATTTTATCTTGAGAGAAATTTACATGATGTAAATAAATTAAAATGCAACCATATTCATTTATTTCTATAGTATATGGTTTTTTACCAACAATACCAGTATATTGGCTCATCATTATAGAATGTAATTTTTTATTAGAAACATCTCTCATAAATTTATCTGTTTCTTTAGTATCAACATTAGTTTGGTAAGATTTAGTTTCAAACATAATATAATCATTATTGTTGCGTCGTAAAATAAAATCACCTGAAGCGGTCTCTCCTGTTGTATTAATTATTTCATCTTCTGGAAACATATCAATTAATATACGTTCCAAATCTTTTTCAGAACAAGCACCTTTAAATTGTGATGACACTTTATATTTATTCAAATATTCACTCATTTCTGTATATAATTTATCAGATGTTGATTTAGATAACGCCATATCTTCTTTAACCAAACCTAATTTTGTAGTAATATGGTCTTGATTTGAATGAATTAAATTAAATAAAGGTTGTTGTATTAAAGATAATTTACTATCAAATGATAATAAAAAATCTTGTAAATTTGTTTCAGAATGTGTTAATAAATATTGTTGTAAATCACATTGTATTGTTTTTTGTGACATATTTAAATGTTCTTGAATTTTTTTAGATAACTCCTCATGCATAACAGGTAAAGATGTACGAATACGTTCAATATAATTTTCAATGTTATTATTTAAAAGTGTTGTTATTTTTTCTGTATTTTCATTATTAATAGAAGAAATAACTAATTTAGTAGTGTCTAAAAAATTACGATTATTTTCTTGCAATGTATTATTTATGCTATCTTGTAAAATACTTACGGAATGTTTAATATCTTTTACATCAGTAATAATTTGTCCTTGGTTTGTAATAAATGAAAATAATGGTTGTTGAATAGTAGATAATTTACTATCAAAACTAGATATAAAATCATTTAATGGAGCATCATTTTTAGTAAGATATTGTTGTATATCAATTTGTAATGATTTATGTACAAATTCTAATTGTTCTTGAATTTTTTTATTTATATCTTCATTACCTTTTGGAATAATTAAATTTAATCTCTCTATAAATGTATCTGTATTTTTATTTAATAGATGAGAAATATGTTCTTTATTATCATTTGTAGATACAGAAATTACCAATTTTGTTTTTTCTATAAATTCATCATTTGTTTTTATTATTTTTGTAAATAATGAGTCTTGTAATGATGTAATTTGTTGTTTCATATCTTTTACTTCTGACATTAACTGTCCTTGAAAAGTATTTTGTAATAATGCAGTCATATCTGTACTTAATTGTTCTATAAAATCTAATAAAATTATATTCATAGTTTCAATATTTATACCAGTATTCTTTTTATAATATTCATAAATGCGTTTGTTATTTATTATGGTAACATAATTATTTTCCATCTTTATAATTAATAATATAATTATTCTTTAAATACAAATTTATGAGATTCATAAATGAAATAATTATGAGATTCATAAATTTAT